>ENA-ORXD01000735-ORXD01000735.1-sediment-metagenome-genome-assembly--contig:-NODE-735-length-35849-cov-4.393296_pt1 | contig 35849 bp, 26 predicted proteins | sample MGYA00237862_ERZ511471 | MGnify/ENA metagenome assembly ERZ511471 | reverse complement strand
TTTTCCGTCCGGAGAGAAGCGGGGTGTTTGTTTGGTACCGGGCGGGGTATCCAGTTTTTTTAATAATTTTCCTTTAAGGTCGGTGATGAACAGATCAATAGACTCGAAATTCAGGTCCGGGTTGTCGCTGTGGTTTGAACAGAAAACAATATGTTCGCCATCGGGAGACCAGGCTGGTTGTAGATCATCATAAATTTTGCTGTCTGTGATCTGGTGAGTTTTGCGCGTTGAGCAATCTACTGTCCAAATATGCCAACGTTCTCGTGGCAGGTATCCGTATCCATCCAACTTGTAAAAGACGCGATCTATATGGCGAGCGGTGATTCCCAACTTTTTCTTCTTCTCATCCTGCTCACTCTGAAGTGTTTCGGCGTCTTTTTTGCGGAATTCAAAAACCAGTTTTTGGCTGTTGGGAGACCACGCGAATTTTCCAAAATCTCCATTGAGATCTGTAACCGGAAAAGCTTCACCGCCCTTCATCGGTAGGATATAGAGTTGGAATTGTTTTTCATCCTGGCGGTTGGAAAGAAAGGCGATTGCGGTTCCATCTGGCGACCATTTGGGATCCTCATCTTTCTGTTTCCCATAGGAGATTTGCCTTGGTTCTCCCTGACCAGTTGGAATCAGCCAAAGGTTGGTGTATTTTTTCTCTGTCTCAGGGTCGACCTTCTGGAGACCATACAGGATATACTGCCCATCAGGTGAAATTTCGCTTGAGGTGAGCATTTTCAAATCGTACAGGTCCTCGGCAGTTATCCGGTTCTTGTTCTTGCTTTCCATGTTTTTTTCCTTTTTTTAGATGAATTGAGGCAGAAGTCAAGTTTGTCTAATATATTGCGAAAGATCAAAAAATTCGATACCATGGTTATTATACAAGGAGGCGCATATGAAGTTAATGGTGGGAGAACAAGCTCCAGATTTTGAACTAACCAGCCACCAGGATAAAAAGATTAAATTGAGCGATTATCGGGGAAAAACGGTTGTGCTGGCGTTTTTTCCGATGGCATGGACACCCATATGAACAAACCAGCTTCCTTCTTATGAAGAGCAGCGCTCGGAGTTTGAAAAGCGTAATACCCAGGTTCTGGGTATCAGTATTGACCATGTTCCATGTTTGAAAGCCTGGGCGGACAGCCTCGGCGGAATCAACTTCCCGCTGTTAAGCGATTTCTGGCCCCATGGAGATGTCGCGCAGCGATATGGTGTCCTCCGGCAGGACGGCAAAAGTGAAAGAGCTATTTTTATTGTCGACCCAAAGGGAGTTATCCGATATATTGATGTTCATGATATTGATGATCAACCCAGTAATGAGGTTTTGTTCGAGGAACTCGCCAAAATAAGCCGCCCTTTTACTTCCGGAAAGGAACAGAAGCCTGATGAAGATAATCTCCCACACGGGGGAGTTGTGATGTATTGCAATTCATGGTGCCCGGATTGCCGGAAAGCGAAAGCATGGTTTGACCAGCATGGGATTGAATACACCGAAGTGGATATCCCATCGACACCAGGTGCCGCAGCACAGGTTCGGGAATGGGCCGATGGCAATCTGGTTACGCCAACCTTTGATGTGGATGGGATTATCATCGTTGATTTTGATGTGGAAAAATTAACCAAAGTGATTTTGGGTTCGGGCTAGCTTTTGGTAGGGGTATTTAGCGATTTAGGGTTAAAAAGGTCTGTTTTGTAAAAATGGCAAATTTCTGTATAATAATGTTATCTGAAATTTGTTTACTTCTGATTTAACTTTTGGGCTGGGGTACAAAACAAGTTTTAAGTAAGACCAACAAGGGTATTTTCTGTCACTTCTCCATAATTATGCTTTCCAATAACCAGGCGGAGGGTTATATGGATTTATTAATTTTAGGATTGGCGGTTTTGGCTGGCTATTTGATTGGAGCGGTTTCTTTTTCGCGCATAGCGGCCAGGGTTTTGAGCCCCGAGAAAAATCTTGAGGATATTCAAGTCCCAGTAGAGGGAACAGATAAGAAGCACACCATTCATGGAATAAGCGCGACAACCATTGGAATGGTTTCGGGGGAGAAGGCCGGGTGTCTGGTGGGTATTTTGGATATGGCAAAAGTTACGATACCCACTTTGATTGCCCGCCTATTGTACCCGGACCAACCTTATTTTTTGTTTCTGGCGGTAGCGGCCATGGTGGGTCATAACTGGCCAGTTTATTACAAATTCAAGGGCGGACACGGTATTTCTTCCATTTTTGGTAGTTTGCTGGCGATTGACTGGTTGGGAGCGCTTTTAGTTCCAAATATTGGGCTGCTGGTGGGGTTGTTTGTTTTTAAAAATTTCATGATTGCTTATCTGGCCGGGGTCTGGTTACTGATCCCGTGGGTCTGGCTGCGCACCCATGATCTTTATCATCTTGGTTATGCGGTCGCGTTAAACCTGCTTTTTATGTTATCTATGCTTCCGGACATCAAACAAGTACAGGAACAAAAACAATATCAGACTGAACCGGAAGATTTACGTCAGACAATGATGAAATTTCCGATGGGAAAGGGTATTTTGAAGATAATGGATCGGTTCAACATTCCTATAGGTTAATTTTGGGGAATATCATCAAGGTTTTTTGAAAACAATCAAAGAGCGAAACGATGAAAACAAGATACTTGATAAAACTGAACGGCAGAAAAAAATCTCAGACAATTGGTAGCAAAGCAGCCAACCTGGAGAAATTGATCCGAAAGGGATTATGTGTACCAGAGACATTTGTGATCCAATCTCAGGCTTTTTCTGAATATCGGGCGAATAATCTCGAGATGGTGCCGCAGGTGATGAAGGAGATCGCGCAAAAACTGAATCCGGAAAAATCTTACGCGGTTCGATCCTCCGCAAATATGGAGGATACACTCGAATTTTCTTTTGCGGGTCAGTTTAAAAGTGTTTTGCATGTTACAGGATTCGACAATATTATGCATTCCGTGTGGTCGATATGGGCTTCAGTGGATTCGGATGCGGTTAAGTCCTATCTGGGTAAAAACGGGAAGCGAATGGATGATCTGAAAATGGCGGTGATCATCCAGGAAATGGTTGATCCGGTAATATCGGGAGTGGCTTTCAGCAAGAATCCGACCACCGGAATGAATGAGATCATCATTGAAGCAGTTCATGGAGATGGCAGCGCACTGGTTCAGGATGGCTGCACTCCGTATCGATGGGTTAACCGCTGGGGTAAGTGGGTTTCAATACCTTCTGAAGTGGAAATCAGCACGAGTCTCGCTGAAGAAGTTGCCCGGGGAACCAGATATATTGCCGATCAGTTTGCTAAAAATGTGGACCTGGAATGGGTTTATGACGGTAAAGAAATATTTTGGGTTCAGATGCGGGAAATCACCACTATTAAGGACACCCAAATTTATTCCAATAAAATGGCCAGGGAGATGCTGCCTGGCGTAATAAAACCCTTGATTTGGTCCATTAACATTCCTCTGGTCAATGGGGCGTGGATCAATATTCTGTCTGAGCTGATTGGCAAAAATGACTTAACCCCTGAGAAGCTCGCCAAAGCGTTTCATTATCGTGCGTATTTTAATATGGAGACATTGGGAAGCGTGTTCAACAGGCTGGGTCTGCCGCAAGAATCTCTGGAGATGATGATGGGGATAGAGTCAGAGGAATCCCGCATGCCTTCTTTTAAACCCAACCCGAAGATGATGGTGTTGATCCCGCGGCTTGTGGGTTTCATGTTTGACAAATTACGATTTTCGCAAAAAATACGGCGGTTTTTGCCGGTAATAGAAGCGACTTATCGAAAATACAAACTGGAAAATGTGGCACAACTGGATGAATCTACTTTGGTGAGCAAAATTGATGAGTTGTTTGAGTTGAGCCAGAAATTGGCTTACTTTAACATTGTTGGACCCTTATTAATGATGTTTTACAGCGGCGTATTGCAAGGTCAATTAAAAAAAGTGGGTATTGATTACAAAGATTTTGATTTATTGATCGACGCGAATGATCTTGTCCGGTATGATCCGAACCCACACTTGAAACGATTGAATGAAATTTTTAACAGACTGGATTCTCACACACAAGTAAAGATACTGTCGAATAGTTTTCAGACATTCCAGCGCATGGAGGGGATCAGTGAATTTCAGGAAGCCGTTTATAATTTTATGGACCATTTTGGCCACCTGAGTGACAGCGGGAATGATTTCTCAAAAGTCACCTGGCGGGAAAAGCCCGAACTAATCTTAAATCTGATCGCGAATTATCAATCAACGGAAGAGAAAATTGTAAAAGTCATGAGCTACGAACGGGTTCCGTTTCGCGGTTTCCATCGCTGGGTGGTATCTCACATTTACCGGCAAACCAGGGAATTCATGCTCTATCGCGAGCAAATTTCTTTTGTTTACACCTTTGGATATGGCCTGTTCCGTGATTATTTCTTGGGTTTGGCAGATCATTTTGTGTGCAGGAATGTTATTGATAAACCAGCGGATATTTTCTGTTTATATTACTCTGAAATCAAGGAAATTGTAGAATCTGACACAATCAGTAAAAATTATCGCGAGATGATTGAGAAGCGCAAATTGGAGATGGAAAAAAGCGAGGATTATTATCTGCCCCCCATTATTTTCGGGGATCATGTGGCACCTATTTACGCCAACGATCTAAGGAAACTTACGGGAGTTTCAACCTCGGGTGGGTACTATACGGGCAAAGTAAAAGTAGTCAATGGGATCGCAGATTTTCACAAAATAGAGAAAGGCGATATTTTGGTAGTGCCATTCACAGATGTAAGTTGGACACCTTTGTTCGCATCGGCAGGTGGGGTAATTTCTGAATCGGGTGGAATGCTATCCCACAGTTCGATTATTGCCAGAGAATATAAGATACCAGCCGTTGTCTCTGTTGATGGCGCGACTCTCCTTGAGGATGAATCTCTTGTCACGGTGGATGGGTATAAGGGGGAAGTGATTGTGCATGATGACCCTCTACGGTAGTATGATTACAAATGAATAATTTATAGAAAAGGTTTTTTCGGGAGGAAAAATGCCAGTTCTGGAAGCGCTGGGTTTGAGAAAGAAATACACTTTGGGGCTTCACGAAGTCAACGCGCTTGACGGAGTGGATATAAGGGTTGAGAAAGGTGAATTCATTGCGATAATGGGACCATCTGGCAGTGGAAAATCAACCTTGTTACATCTTCTTGGGGGGCTGGATCAGCCATCGGAAGGTGAAATTGTGCTTGCCGGTAAAAAATTGAATCTCCTGAACGACCAGGAAGCGACCTTGGTGCGACGTCATAATATAGGTTTTGTTTTTCAGTTTTTCAACCTGCTACCCACGCTTTCCGCGGAAGAAAATATTACACTGCCTCTTTTAATCGACGGCAAGAACATTAAAGATCAACAGGATAGGTTAACCAGGTTGCTGGATCTGGTGGGGCTTTCTGACAGGCGCGATCATAAACCCGAACAGCTTTCCGGTGGGGAACAACAGAGGGTGGCTATTGCCAGAGCATTAATCACCGATCCTGAAATTGTTCTGGCAGATGAACCAACCGGAAACCTGGATTCGAAAACTGGGACTTCTATCATGGAACTCTTGCGCAGGTCATGTGACGAGTTGAGTCAAACGATTGTGGTGGTTACACATGACCCGAAAGCGGCCTCATACGCAGACCGTATTGTGTTCTTAAGGGATGGCTTAATGGTTGAAACGATTCGTTTTGACGTAAATTCTCCCCACTCGGATCGCTTGAAAGAGATCATCGTAAAGATGGAACAAATCGAAGCATAAACTTATCGACCTTCAATCGGATTTGGGACCAATTCATGAAACTATCAAAATTGTTGCTTTTAAGGGCGATTAAAGCGCGACCATTGCGAATGATATTAAGTATGTTTGGAATCATTCTTGGTGTGGCGAGTATATTATCGATAGGTATCACCAACCAGACTGCGTTGGAATCCATATCAAAATTGTTTGAAGATACATCCGGAAAGGCGAGCCTGGTGCTAATCAATGCGGACACAGGGAAAAATGGTTTTTCTGACCTGGTGTTTCGTTCCATTCTTAATTATCCCGGGGTGGAGTCGGCTGCTCCAGCGCAACAAGCAACTACTTTACTGGCAGAGGAAGCGGCTTCCAGCGAAATCTCATTTTCCTTCTTTGGTGCACAAATGGGTGGTCTGATGCTTTATGGCATTGATCCTGTTGAAGACCAGCGTGTTCATCAATACACTATCACAGAGGGGGAATTTCTCAAAGCTGATAATACCTATGAAATTGTTTTGGTGGAAAATTTTGCAAACGACCAGGATATTAAAGTGGGGAACCGGATTGAAATCATCACTCCTAATGGTCTGGAAGAGCTGCATGTCATCGGATTAATGAAAAAGGATGGTTTAGGGCAACTCAATAATGGGAATTTTGGTGTATTGCCATTAAAGGCGATGCAAAAGATGTTTAATAGAGGTGGAGATCTGGATCAGATCGATATTGTGGTTCAATCTGAATACCAGGATAGCGAAAGTTTGGAGATCCTAAGGAATCATATTCAGGAACATGTAGGGGAAGACCTGGCTGTGATTTATCCTGCCAACCAGGGAAAAAGAATGACGCAAATGCTGGAGAGCTATCAAATTGGTTTGAATTTCCTGAGCGGGATCGCATTATTTGTTGGTGCTTTTTTGATCTATAATGCGTTTGCGATGACTGTTGTTGAACGCACCCGGGAATTTGGAATGCTGAGAACTGTTGGGATGACCCGCAAGCAGATTGTTGTTCAGGTGTTGTTGGAAGCGGCGTTGTTGGGACTGATTGGATCAGCAATTGGAATAGCGGCTGGTTTACTTATGTCGCAAGGCCTGACAAAAGCCATGGAGGTTTTATTGGGGCAGGATCTGGGGCAGCTCAAGGTTCCCAGAGATATTTTGGTGACGGGATTGCTGGTTGGTATTTTGGTTACTGTGCTGGCAACTCTGATCCCTGCCTGGCAAGCAGGCCGAATATCGCCATTGGAGGCCCTTCGCGCCAGGGCAAAGACGAAAGAAAACTGGATTATTCGTGAGGGGTGGAAGGTCGGAGTTGTGCTTTTAGGGGTTTCGGTTATGTTTTTGTTGATCAACCCTTTCCCATACGATGTTCAATTTCGCCTGGGGAGCGTAACTGTATTTTCGCTGTTCCTGGGCGCGGCATTAACTATTCCGGTGAGTGTTGACGCCTGGGAGAAAGTAAGCCGGCCTATTCTGGGCAGGGTGTATGGGAACAGTGGACAGTTGGGGAGTCGAAACATCCAACGCTCCAGATTTAGAACTACTTTGACCGTTGCAGCCTTGATGGTTGGGGTCGCAATGATCCTTATTGTTCGCGCCATGACATCATCTTTTGGCACAGACCTTGAGTCGTGGATTGATGCCTATATTGGAGGGGATTTATACGTGACATCTTCACTGCCAATGGGCACAGATATTCAGCGGAGATTAGAGAGCGTGGAGGGGGTTCAGGCGGCTGCCCCGATGCGTTATCTGGATGTAACGTGGCGAAAACCGGATGGCACCGACGAGGAATTGACCTTCATGGCGATTGAACCATACTCATACATTTCGGTGACCTCATTTGTTTTCAGCGACAGCACATCGGATGATGTTTCCGCGATCAAAAAACTATTGGCTGGCGATTCGGTCTTTATTTCTAGCGTTTTGGCAGATAAATCTGGTTTGAATGTTGGGGAAAAGATAAAACTCAGGACCAGAAGTGGGTACCACGATTTTGAAATCGCGGCAATCGTAGTAGATTTCTACAATCAGGGGCAGGTTATCCAAGGCGGCTGGAACGACATGCGGCGATATTTTAAGATTAATGACGCCAACACGTTCCTGTTAAGCGTGAAGCCAGGTTTCGATATTACGACAGTACAGGAAAAGATTGAAGATCTGTATGGTAAACGTTTTCGCCTGACAATCGAATCGAATCTGTCAATCAAGAATCAGATAAATGTTTTGCTGGATCAGGCGTTTGGGATGTTTGACGTGTTAGCGTTGATCGCGATGGTTGTGGCTTCTTTGGGGGTGATCAATACACTCACGATGAATGTTATGGAGCGATTACAGGAGATTGGCATGCTGCGGGGGGTGGGAATGACGCGCGGGCAGATTGTTAAAATGATCCTTGCAGAAGCGGGGCTTATAGGCGTGATTGGTGGTGTTTTAGGCTTGTTGTTGGGGATGGTGTTATCCCGGATCTTTTTCCTGGCAATGACGGCAATGTCGGGATATGAATTGAATTTTCAAATGCCCATTGAAGCGATCTTTACAGGGATCATCGTAGCAGTAGTGGTTTCACAAATTGCCGCGATACTTCCCGCTCGAAGGGCATCACAAATCAATATTCTTGAGGCTTTACATTACGAGTGACCTGGAAATTTCGGGGATACGATTACGCCTGCGCCGGTTTTATGTCACCGTAATTCTCAATCGCGTTCTGGAATTGGCTGCGGAACTGCCTGGTATAAAGCTGGTAATATTTTCCTTTGTTGAGAAGCAATTCCCGGTGGGTTCCCATTTCTACAATTTGTCCATCTTCAATTACCAGGATGCGATCGGCTTTTTTGATGGTTGACAAACGGTGCGCAATGATGAAGCTTGTACGCCCTTTCATGAGGGTTTCCATCCCTTTTTGGATAAGTACTTCGGTGATTGTATCCACCGAACTGGTTGCTTCGTCCATGATGAAAATTTCTGGATTGGCCAGGATTGCCCGCGCAAGACTAATGAGCTGCTTCTGACCTACCGAAAGCATAACCCCACCTTCACCAACTTCTTCTTCATAGCCGTTCTCAAAACGCATGATGAAATCATGCGCCCCAACAATTTTCGCGGCGCTTTCAATTTCTTCCGCTGTCGCATTCAGGCATCCGTATTGGATGTTCTCACGAATTGTGCCAGAGAATAAATGGGGTGTTTGCGGCACGATCCCGATCCTGGATTGGAGGGCGTGCAGGGAAAGTTCCCGGTAATTCCAACCGCCGATAAAGATATCCCCTTGCTTGGGCTCATAAAATCGACACAGCAGATTAACGGTAGTGGTTTTACCGCCACCTGTTGAGCCAACCAGAGCAATGTTCTCTCCCCGCGCGACTTGCAAATTGAAATCGTTCAGCACAGGGGTGTCCTCATCCTCATAATAGAAGGTCACGTGATCAAAAATGATATCTCCCTGGATGGAACCAGGATCAATGGCACCTGGCAGATCTTTGATTTCAGGTTCCGAATCGACAAGAGAAAAGATGCGCTCGGCAGAAGCAATAGACCGCTGCATCTCCGCGAATACTCTGGCGAGGTCCTGAATTGGCCACATCATAAAGGTGATATACGAAATGAAAGCCTGAATCCCGCCAATCGTTATGCCACCATAAACGGTTTTCGCGCCGCTGTACCAGATAATGCTGCCCAGAGCAAAAGCGGAGATTAATTGAACCGTTGGCAGAAAAAGCGCGCTCAGCCACGCAGCACGATAACCCGCATGGTACATATCTCCACTTAGCATGCTGAATTCTCTCAGGTTTTCTTTCTCTCTACCCAAAGCCTTAACCACCCGCACACCAGTGATATTCTCGTTATAGGCACCAGTGATTTCAGAATTCAGTTTTCGCACAATTCGAAATTGAGACAAGATTCTCTTGCGAAACTCGATAGCAACGTAAAGCAGAATGGGCAGGGAAACAAATACAATTAACGCCAAACGCCAATTGATTATCAGCATGAAAACCATGGATGTCACGATATTCATGATTCCCCATGCGGAGTCGATGACACCCCAGGTGAGCAGTTCGGCAACCCGCTCAGTATCCGAAGTGACTCTGGAAATGATCCAGCCAACCGGGGTTTTACTGTAATAAGAAAGCGAGAGTTCTTGAAGGTGATTGAACATATCCCGACGCAGGTCGTAGCGAATCCGCTCTCCGACAATGGCTACCAGGTAAATGAACGCGAAAACACCGCCTGCCTGGACAAGAATTAACACACCGTAGATGATCAGAATCTGGACCAGCGCGTTCTGATTCCCAGCTATGATGCCTTCGTCCACGATACGTTTGCTGAGGAAAGTGATATAGGAATCGAGACCGGAGACAACGGTGATTGCAAGTAAAAACCCGATGAACCATTTCCAATAGGGTCTGGCAAGCTGAAGCATTCTCAGCAAGGTTTTCCCATTGATTTTGGTGTCGGAAAAATTTTCCTCTTCGAAGTGATTAACTGTCACTGGATAATTCCTTTTCCAGCTCAAGTTCGATGCTGGTTTGTATATTAAAGATTTCGCGGTACATGCCCGGGAGATGAACTAATTCTTCATGTTTTCCCAGCTGCACAATCTTTCCTTTTTCCATGACAAGGATCAAATCCGCGTTCATGATGGTTTGGATGCGATGCGCAATAATAAAAGTTGTGCGGTTTTGCATCAGTTTTTCCATCGCGGTGCGGATTTCCGCTTCGGTTTCCGTGTCTACAGAAGACGTGGAATCGTCAAGGATCAATATCTTTGGGTTTTTTAACAGCGTTCTGGCGATCGCGATCCGCTGTTTTTGCCCACCGGAAAGGGTTACGCCCCTTTCACCAACCAATGTATTGTAACCATCCGGAAAATCCCGGATCACCTCATGTATAGCCGCGATGTTGGCTGCGTTTTCAATTTCCTCCTGGGTGACCTCTTTGTTCACGCCATAACGGATGTTTTCGCGGATCGTTCTGGAAAATAGAAAGGGTTCCTGCTCCACGATCCCGATTTGTTGGCGGAGATATCTTCTTGGGTAGCGGTTTAGTTCAATTCCATCCAGTAAAATGTTCCCGCTGGTGTAATCGTAAAAGCGGGGTAGAAGGTTAACCAGGGTGGTTTTTCCTGACCCTGTGGATCCTAACAGCGCAATCACCTGTCCAGGTTTGCAGTGAAACGTGATATCTTTGAGCACTTCGCTCCCTGTGTCGTATTCAAAGCACACCTGATTGAAATGAATTTCGCCGTTAATGCCATGCTCAGGGTGAGTGTCGCCTTCATCCAATGGCTCGCGGTCTTGTTTGATGATTTCAACGACGCGTTGATAAGAAACCATGCCGGTTGACATCTGTACAATCAATCTGCCCAGATTGCGCATCGGGAAAATAATCCATACCACCAGCCCGGAATAGGCCAGGTAGGTCCCGATGGTTAGTTCTCCATTTATAGTCATCAGCGCGCCAATAAGATACCCGGCCAGAAGCTGGATGCCACAGAAGATATCGGAAATTGGCCAGAACAGAGAATGCATGGAGAGCAGTTTTTTACCCCGGATGAATTTTTCCCAATTTTCAATCTCGAATTTTTGAATTTCATGCTTTTGGCGGGCAAAAGCTTTCACGACCTGTACTCCAGTTAGATTTTCCTGCAAGCGGGTGGAAAGGGTCGCGTCTTGCTCCTGATAAGCCTCGTAAGCCTGGGATATTCTTTTAAAGAAGATCATGGAAATGACAACAATGATCGGGACTACGACAATGGAAATAAGCGCCAATTTTAAGTTCAGATAAGCCAGGGCGATGAAGTTGATCACAAACAACAGGACAATTCTGCCAAATCCAATCGCCTGGTCGGCGTAGAAGCGCCGGATCGCATCAACATCTGAAGTGCTGCGCTGGATCAACTCTCCGGTTTCGGTCTGGGCGTGGTAGGCAAAAGAAAGATTCTGAATATGATCATACAGATAGTTCCGCAGTCTCCTAACAGATCCCTCCGCAGTCTGGGCGGCAAATTTGCCGCTAATGAAAGTGAATCCACCCTGCAGCAATGCCAGGCCAACGAAGCCCAATCCTATCAACGCGGGAGATATACCAGGATTCTGATTGATGAAAAATCTATCAACGAAATATCTTAACAGGAAATAAGTTCCAGACTTAGCAATTGCCGCAACGCCCAGGCTGATGACTGCCAAAACATAGATCAGCTGAAAACCAGTCATTAATCGCCACAGTCCAATAAGGCGGTTGCCGGAAATGACTTTTTTTAGATCATAATCAATACGCGAATTGTTTAAAGTCAAGTTGGGTACCTCAAGCGAAAATGAAGCCAGGATGGGTCAGACACGGCTTAAAATTATAGCCCAAAAAATCGTTTTCTTTGTTAAAGAAAGAGTTTTGGTTTTTGGGACACAGAGATTCTGATGAAAAACATAGCCTGGTTCGCGATAGGGAAGTGATTGGAAGTTTACCGGCGCGCGCAGATTTAGGATTTGCAGTATTGTGCATAAGTTATAATACAATTAACGGTAAAGACCAGAATTGGAGGTTTAAAAATTGGGATTGGTGCTGTTGCGTCACGGCCAGAGTGTGTGGAATTTACAAAACCGTTTTACTGGCTGGACAGATGTGAGCCTGACAGAAAAAGGTGTTGAGGAAGCGCATCAGGCGGGAAAATGGATGCTTCATCAAGGCTATTTATTTGATATCGCGTTCACTTCTGTGCTGACCCGGGCCATCAAGACGATGTGGATTGTTCTGGATGAAATGGATTTGATGTGGATTCCTACGATTTGCGACTGGCGGCTCAATGAAAGGCACTATGGGGCTTTGCAAGGTTTTAATAAAGCCAAAATGGCGGAAGTTAAGGGAGAAAAAGTTGTATTTGAGTGGCGAAGGACTTATTCGGGGAGACCTCCCGAACTGGTGTTTGATGATCCGAGGCATCCCCACTTTGACCGGCGATACCATCACCTTGATCCATTTATTCTGCCCGGGAGCGAATCCCTGGAAGATACTCTAATGCGGGTACGCCTATTCTGGGAAGAATCTATCCGCGTCCAGCTTTTACAGGGGAAAAATGTCCTGGTTGTCGCGCATGGCAACAGTCTGCGGGCACTGGTCAAGTATCTGGATAACGTCTCTGATGAGGATGTTCCTTCCCTACAAATACCAACCGGTGTTCCACTCTACTATGAATTGGACGAGAATCGTGAGATTGTGTACAGAGGATATCTAAAGTGTTAATGATATGAACGGTATGATGGAAATAGGCTGGTATGCAATCTGTTGAATCGCCCTCGATTATTTTGAAAGTTGAAAATTTGACACGCCAGATTGACGGCAGTAAGATCATTGATGATCTATCCATATCGATCAAAAAAGGAGAGGTGTGGGTGGTGATTGGCCCAAGTGGAGCCGGAAAATCAACCTTCCTCCGCTTACTCAATCGCTTGGACGAGCCACAAGGGGGAAAAATATGGTTCCATGATCAAGACGCAGCCACGCTTCCGCCTCAGGAATTACGCAGCCGGATTGGGCTGGTATTGCAGGAAGCGAACTTATTCCCTGGAACCGTGAAAAGCAATATTGAGTTTGGACCACAACAAAAAGGACTGACACTTTCACAGGAGGCAGTTGAGCAGCTACTTGGTCAGGTTGGTTTGATTGGTTTTGCCGATCGCGATGTTCGAAATCTGTCGGGAGGTGAAGCGCAACGGGTTTCACTCGCTCGCACATTGGCTAATTCACCTGAAATTCTCCTGTTAGATGAACCCACTTCGGCATTGGATGATGGGTCAAAGCAAGAAATTGAAGAGTTGGTAACCTCAATTATTCGAGAAAAGCAAATTACCTGCCTGATGGTAACACATGATATACAACAGGCAATCCGAATTGCGACACATGCGATGATCCTGGATAAAGGCAAGCTGATTAATTATGGCGCGGTTGGGGAGGTGCTTGATGCTTAACCTTTGGTTTCAGGATGAACTTTATCTGAGGATTGGGCAGGCTTCCATCGCCGGCGTCTTTGCTCTACTTGTGGTTTTTCTGGTGCACTGGCAATCTATTCGGCTGGAAAAGGAGATTGTAATCGCAGTTCTGCGCAGTCTGATTCAAATAACATTGGTTGGTTCGGTTTTGATCTATGTGCTTACTGCACAAAGCTGGCTAGGGGTTTTGATTCTGGCAGCAATGATCTTATCAGCCGCTTTTACAGCGGCTCGCCGCACCAAAGAAATTCCCGGGTCAATGCGGGCTACTTTTTTTGCAATACTATTAGGATCGGGTTCGGTGATTGGGGTCATGACATTTTTAGGGGTGATTCAATGGGAAATTTCTTCATTGTTGCCTGTTGGAAGCATGATCATTTCCGGAGGGATGAATTCTTGCGCTTTGGCACTGGACCGGTTTAAAGGCGAAATTGACTCACATGTGGGTCATATTGAAGCCGGACTTTGCCTGGGCGCATCATCCAGGGAGGTTGTAAAGCCCTATGTCAGAAAATCTTTTCAGGCCAGTTTGATACCGCGAATCAATTCAATGCGCTCGCTAGGTATTGTATGGATCCCCGGCATCATGTCAGGTATGTTGCTGGCGGGAAGCGACCCAATTTATGCGGCTTTGTATCAATTTGTGGTGATGGCAATGCTGTTTGTTGCCAGCAGCCTGTCATCCTTGATCAGTATTTTGCTTGTTCGAAAATATATTTTCAGTGAGGCAGAACAATTAATCCTCAGACCTGAGGGAGATTACTGATTGGAAAGATGGTATATTTCATACACTGTGAATTTAAATAGAATATCTTTAGCATTTTTTTGAAAGGTGATCGACTATATGGCTAGATTGATGTATGGAACGATCCGGTCAAATGGATTACGAATTCAATATTACCGTACTGGTGAAGAAAAACCTGTGCTGATCTTTTTACATGGCGCATTGGATAATGCCCTGTGCTGGAATAACCTTCCCGTGTTTCTTGAGCCTGAATACGATGTGGTGCTGGTGGACGCCAGAGGTCATGGAATTTCAGCAGCTTCAGAGACGGGGTATTCGCCTGAAGCTCAGGCGGAAGATGTCGCGGCACTGATCCAGGAACTCAGACTTTACCAGCCTGTTTTAATCGGTCACTCTATGGGGGCGGATACGGCGGTTGCGGCGGCTGTTAAATTTCCAGGTCTGATCAAGGGTATTATTCTAGAAGATCCACCCTGGCGATATGATTATTTTGGGGCAACGCAAGAGGAGCGGTCCGCTAAAGCCGCTGAAATGATCAAACAGATTCGGGCATACAAATCGATGTCTTTTGATGATCTAATGGCCTTCGGAAAAGCAAAACACCCATTTTGGGACGAGTCAGAATTCTTCCAATGGACAAAGGCGCGGCAGCTGGTAAGTCCAAAAGTAGCTTTGAGCATCACTGAATCGCGAGACGATTGGAAAGAATTGGCGGCGCAGATCAAATGTCCCGGTTTATTGATTACAGGGGACCCGAACCTGGGCGCGATCATCACTCCAGAGGTTTCTGATGAAGTATACGGGTTGTGGAAAAAGGTGGAGATTGTCAATATTCCAAATGCAGGGCATCATATACGCCGGGATCAATATCGTCCGTACCGCGACGCTGTAAAGAAATATTTAAGAAAAATTAAACGGATTAAATAATTCAATAAATAGGGGAAAAGTAACGAGACAATCAGGCTTTTGCTCGAAAGTTTGGCAAAGGTAGAAATAGCAGAATAAAATTATTGATCCGAGGCAATTTTTTCCTGCACACATGCCAACCATAAGGTTTGAAACCTGTCTGGTTGGGTTTGAAGTGTAACGACAACAGGGAAGGATGTGCTTTTAGGTGAGAGACCAGTGATCCGAATTGGCTTCACGCTTGAATCAATTCTGTTTTTTGGCAGGAACCCAATAGCATCCGGGTTCAGCGAAATCTGGGCTAACATACCTGGGATGTCAGGTGTTGTTGAGAGTTGAACGTTTATCTCTATTGAATTGCCTATTAGCCCTTCTGCTAAGCGCTCAATTTCATTATTTTCTGGGTACTTCCAGGGGATAACAATTCCGGATTGTTCGTGGTTCCAGTAAACTTCCTGTTTTGAATAGATATTGCGCAATGTTTCGAGCGAGATTTCTTGCAGCGGGTTATCCGGATGGACGACGAAAATCAACTCATCTTCACCCAAGGTAAAGGCGAATTCTTGCAATTGAACTGGTTTTCCCCATATAAACGAGATATCTGCCTGGTTAAATGTAGTTGAATCCAGAGATGCTTCGCGTACTATAATCTTGTTCTCGTTTTGTTCCTGAATACACAGATTGAATGATTGATCCAGCCAAGAAAGAGACGGTGTCCGCGCAATTTGCCAGATGAATGGCGTGGCGTATGGCGTAGTAGTGGTGCTGGGTGTACAACCGATGATTATGAAAAATACTAACCAGAGTAATTTTTTAGATGGCATAATACAAAAACAATACCAGGCTTCCGAGAAGCAGGCAATATATTGAAAAGCCTTTAAGAGAATGATGATTTAAAAATTTTAATAACCAGGCGATTGAGAAGTATCCGGTAACAGCTGCGGTAAGAAAACCCGCTGCCAGCACAGGCAAATACTGCGTGTAGTGTGGGGCTCTGAACAGCTCAAGTATCCCTTCGAGGCCAGCCGCTAACATGATTGGGATGGACATTAAGAAGGAAAACCGGGCTGCTTCATTGCGTTTCATGTTACGACTCAAGCCGCCGGTAATTGTTGAGCCGGATCTGGAAACACCGGGGAAGATTGCAATAGCTTGAAAAAAGCCTATCCATAAAACATCTTTCCAATCAAGATTTTCGATGTTTCGTGTGCTTTTTCCAAAATTTTCACCAAAATAAAGTAACGCTGCGGTAACAAATAAATCGATTGCAGTCAGTGGGGGACTCTGGAAAGCGGTTTTTACAGCTCCATTGAAGAGTAAGCCAATTGCGCCGGCAGGAATGGTGGCACCGATCAGTTTCCACCCCAGCGCAGAATCAGGATGTTTAAAATAATCTCTGGTTCTCAGGCCGTTCAGGAAGTTGATGATGATTTGTTTCAGATCATCCCTAAAATAGAAAAAAACTGCAACCAGGGTTCCCAGCTGGATAAGCACACCAAAAGGAAATGACAATTCTGGGGTGATCTGCCACCCCAAAAGATAGGGGGCTAAAACCAAATGCCCTGAACTGGAGATGGGTAAAAACTCTGTGACTCCCTGTATAAGACCTAAGAGTAAAGCTTGTAATAGTGTCATGGTGAATTGTCTATGAAAACCTTCCCGCAAGATTAGTGGTAATTTTCTAAAAATTCGGAAGCAAAATCTGAATAACGATGTTCTATAATCGCTACGCGAGCCAGTCTTACCAATTCCAGCAAGGTGTGCAGGTTATGTATAGAGACCAGAGTTGCCCCAACCATTTCTTTTGCAACCAGCAAATGACGTAAATAAGCCCTGCTGAAATTTTGGCAGGTATAGCAGGTACAACTTTCATCAATAGGATTCGGGTCGTGGGTGTGCACAGCATTCAACAGGTTAATTCGTCCCTGAAAAGTCATGGCGGCTTTGTGCCTGGCAAGGCGGGTTGGGAGCACGCAATCAAAAATATCAATTCCACGCAGGATGCCGTTAATGAGGTCTTCAGGAGAACCAACGCCCATTAAGTATCGGGGTTTGTTGGCCGGAAGAATTGGCGTTACGATCTCGAGCATGGCATTCATCTCGTCTTTTGTTTCGCCGACGGAGAGTCCGCCAATCGCATGTCCGGGGAATCCCAGTTCGGAAATTTTCCTGGCAGACTTTTCCCGAAGGTCGGGAAATATCCCTCCCTGCACAATTCCAAATAAAGCCTGGTCTTTTCTTTTTTTTGCCTGTAGGCAGCGCTCGGCCCAGCGGTGAGTGCGTTCCATGGCTTCGGTGCTGTATTTCCGGTCATAAGGCGCGGCACATTCATCAAAAGCCATGATGATATCAGCCCCCAGCTTTTCTTGAATTGCAACAGATCTCTCGGGTGTCAGACGTTGAAGTGACCCATCGATATAGCTCCGGAAATTAACACCGTCCTCATCGATCTTGCGCATACTAGAAAGTGAAAAAACTTGAAATCCCCCTGAATCGGTCAATATCGGGTGCGGCCAATTCATGAATTTGTGCAGCCCACCCATTTCATCTACCAGATCTTCTCCGGGACGGAGAAAGAGATGATAGGTGTTTGCCAGAATCAGGTTGGCTCCAATTTGTTCTAACTCAGCAGGTGTGACACCCTTAACAGTAGCTTTGGTTCCAACCGGCGCGAAAATAGGAGTTTCAATATCCCCGTGCGGTGTGTGAAAAATACCGGCTCTGGCATTTCCCTCCTGCGCGATGAGTTCGAAAGTGAACGCTTCTTTCCCGGAGGACGGTTGTTCTATCATGAAATGTAGGTTCCTTCATAAAGTAATTGATGAGGTAATCTTATCACATTGGGTTTTGATTGTGGAGACTTCGCATTGCCGTATGTAATGGGCCCCAGTAGAACTCTCAATGTTCAGGATAAGGGGAGCAAATTACTTGATATAATTTGAAAATCTGTCGCGTACATGGTGAAATGGACTACAAGGAAATGGTGCTTGATGAAAGCAGATAACTACTCCACCTGGCTGGAAATTGACCTGGGGGCGATCAGAAATAATATTAAAAGAATACTGGATATTACTGGACTCCCGGTTATGGCAGTGGTTAAGGCCAATGCTTACGGGCATGGCATGACTGAAGTGGCGCGGGCTGTTCAGCAAGCTGGTGCAACCTGGTTGGGGGTGGCTAGGTTTGAAGAAGCCCTGGATCTTCGAGAGGCTGGCAATCAGGGCAAGATATTGGTGATGGGATATACCCCGGCTGAACAGGTTCTCCAGGCGTCGCGGTATGGTGTTTCGCTGGCAGTCTATGACCTGGATATCGTAATGGAATATTCCCAAATCTTAGCGCGGAACCACGCAACCCTTAAGGTTCATGTAAAAGTGGATACAGGTATGGGGCGTTTGGGAATCTTTCCGGAACAGGGTGTCCCATTTTTTGAGAAGCTTGACGCCGCACCTGGCATTATTGTAGAGGGGGTTTTTACACATTTCGCGCGCGCGGATGAACCCCAACTTATGGAAACAGCTCATCAAGTTAAACGCTTTGATCGGTTGGTCGCTGGTTTGTCGGAGCGAGGGATGCGCCCCGAGCTGGTCCACGCTTCAAACTCGGCAGGATTGTTGTATTTTCCTGAAGGATGGTGTGACCTCGTGAGAGCGGGGATCATTGTTTATGGATTGAACCCATCTGATGAGGCGCCGGCTCCTGAGGGCTTTCTGCCAGCGATGTCTTTGAAATCGACTTTGACCTCCATAAAAACGCTTCCAAAGAATCACGGCGTGGGATATAACCATCGCTATAGGACTCAAGATGTGGAGCGAATTGGAGTTATTTCGACTGGATATGCTGATGGATTTCGGAGAAGATTGGGTGGGGTCGCGCTGGTTAAAGGGAAACGGGTTCCGATGTTAGGTACGGTCTGCATGGATCAATGTATGCTACAACTGGACAGCGTGCCAGAGGCAAAGATTGGGGATGAGGTAGTATTGATCGGTTCGCAGGCAGGTGAGGTGATTTCGGTGGACGAATTGGCGGGAATTTGGGGGACGATTAATTACGAAGTGGTTTGCGCGATGGCAGCTCGAGTACCCAGAGTGTATATAGACTGATCAGAAAAATTATTGGGAGATGCTTTGTGAGAGAACAGAAACGTTGGGAGATTAAGCCGCCTGTACCGGTTGAGGTGCAGAAGGAACTGGAAGGCTACGACCCGATTTTGCAACAATTGCTTTATAATCGCGGGATTTATGATGGGGAAAGTGCTGCGCAGTTTCTTTGTGGTGATGGACCTATATATGATCCATTTTTACTCCCGGATATGAAGCGGGCGGTTGAACGGATTTTCAAAGCGATTGAATTGAAGGAAAAGATAGTTGTATATGGCGATTTCGATGTAGATGGGATTACCTCAACATCCATTCTGGTGCAAGCCCTCAGACAATATGGTGGGATTGCTGATGGTTTTATCCCCGACAGGATTGATGATGGGTATGGGGTAAATATACTGTCGATCAAGGAGCTGGCGGCTAAAGGGGTAAAACTAATCATCACTGTGGATTGTGGAATACGTTCTCTGGATGAAGTAGTGTATGCCCGGGAACTGGGCATTGATTTCATCATCTCGGATCACCACAGCGCTGGAGACCGTTTACCTCAGGCTGTCGCGGTTGTGAATCCCAAAAGGAACGACAGCCAATACCCGAACAGATATCTGGCCGGAGTGGGGGTTGCTTATAAGATTATTGAGGCATTATTTTCAGAAAAGCAAATTCCCGGGGCGTTTCCCCAACAGTGGTTGGATCTGGTGGCAGTTGGCACTGTATCCGATATTGTTACGTTATCAGGCGAGAACCGCGCGCTGGTGAAGCAAGGGCTGTTGCGATTGGCTAATAATCCCCGGCAAGGACTGTTTTCGCTGGCGGGCGCTGCTCAACTAGACCTTGAAACAGTGAGTTCGGCGGATATTGGGTTTGTTCTTGGCCCGAGGTTAAACGCCGCGGGCAGATTAGATTCTGCGATGAAGGCTTTTAAACTATTAATGGAGGACGATCCGTTAATAACTGGTATTCTTGCTCAGGAATTGGACGATCTGAATAATAAACGGAAGAAGATCACCAAAGAAATTGAAGAAGGAATCCAAATAGAGAAAAGTAATGATTTCTTAGTTTTTGCAGCAAACCCCGAATTTGAAATGGGTGTTGTAGGGCTGGCGGCAGCCAGGTTAACTGAAAAACACCACTTGCCCGCTATTGTTGGGACACGTAACGAAGAAACCACCCGGGCATCCTGCCGGAGTATTCCGGAGTTCCATATCACCCACGCATTGGACGAATGCGCGGATTTGCTGGAGCAGCATGGTGGCCACGCCATGGCGGCAGGTTTTACAGTTCACAATGACCATCTTGATGAGCTGGTTTCCAAATTGAAAACCATCGCCAGGCGCGAACTGGGCGGTTTGGAACTCCAACCTGTTTTGGAGGCGGATTTGATTGTCCAATTTAAAGATCTCAGACCAGATTGGATTACCAACTACATTACCCGAATGGAACCAACAGGATGTGGTAACCCACCAGTAACTTTTGTAACTCGCGCAGTAGAACTAAAAAGTGTTCGAAAAGTAGGCAATGGGAATCATCTACGGATGACAGTGAGGCATCCTGAGGCCAAATTTGTGGTGGACGCGATTGCATTTAATCAGGGTGATCTTTTTGAAGAAATCACCAATAAAAACAATATGCGATTTGATCTGATGTTTTCTTATGAATATAATTACTATCGCAATGTTGCCTCTGTGCAAATGAACATTATCGATATCAAAAAGTTGGGTTGACAAGACAGACTGGTAATAAAACGCGCCCGTTGAAGTGTTACGGGCGCGATGGTTATAAAGTCAGAATTTATTCCACAAAACGGTATTTGATCAGAGTCCAAAGACTTTCCAATCCATCCCACACGCTGATCTTTTTACCTTCTGAATACCCTCTGGGGTTATAGGAAATTGGTACCTCGAGGATGGGAATTTTTCTTTTCAGAATTTTAGCAGTAAATTCGGGTTCAAATTCAAAGCGTCTTGATTTAAAAGTAATATCTTTGACAATGTCCCTGCGAAATGCTTTGTAACAGGTTTCCATATCACTCAACGAATCCTGGTAAAGCAAATTTGTCACAAAGGTAAGAAAACGATTTGCGATTTTACTGAGAAAAAGAAAGTCCTGTGTGTTGGACCCCAAAAATCGAGAACCATACACAACTTCAGCCTGGTCAGTCAAAATTGGTTCAAGGATAGCGGGATAATCTTGTGGGTTGTATTCCAGATCAGCGTCCTGAATGATCAGGATATCCCCTTTGGCGTTTTCTATACCGGTCCGTACGGCAGCGCCTTTTCCCATATTGTTTTTATGAAGGATGACCCGGACATTGTTGTTCCCGTCCAACTCTTTATATAACCCTCTTGTGCCATCAGTCGAACCATCATCAACGATCAATATCTCTGAGGCAACACCAACTTCGTGGATTTTTCCTAATATGGCTTTCAAGGTTTTGACTTCATTGTAAACCGGGATGATTACAGTAACATTCATGAAGATGATTATAAATTAGGGTAATTGACAGCGCAAGGATTGGGTATTAAATTGGCAGCATGCTATAATTTCAGTTAACATTCCTGATTGAATGCATCATAAGATTTTGGAGGAAATGCTATGAACAGCAAGCCCCCAAGGGTTGCAGTATCCACCAATAAAACACCGGTAACAAGTCTGCCATTTGTTCCGCCCCCTGTTAACAAGATTGAAGATACCGGTCTTTCTCCGCTATGGCTGCAAGACCATGTCTTGAAGGTAATGTACTTTCAGGGATACCCTACGGGTTTTAAGGTTGCTGAGTATATCTGCCTGCCTTTTTCTGGAGTGGTGGATCAGGTGCTAGAAACTTTGAAGCGTGAAAAATTGGTAGAAGTGCGTTCCTCCCAAATTGGTCTTGGTGAAGGGTCTTATCAATATGCGATCACTGGCGCGGGGATTTCTAGGGCCAGAGAAGCCCTGGAGCGCAACCAGTACGCCGGACCAGCACCAGTGCCTTTAGATCGATATATTGAAGCCATCACAAAGCAGGCCCGAGGCCGTTTGCAGGTGACCAACCGCACGATGCGCCAGGTATTGTCTCATCTGGTGGTGTCGGAGAAAGAATTTCACAAATTGGGGCCGGCAATCAACTCAGGCACGTCAATTTTCATGTATGGCCCAACCGGCGATGGTAAAACCAGCATCGCGCGCGCAATTGGGAACCTGATTTCCAGCCAGACAATGTACATTCCTTATGCCCTCTATGTGGATGGACAGGTCATTAAGTTGTACGACAATGTCAACCACCAGCTCGCTCCCGAAAAAGATGCGATGACGAATGGGACCGGGTCTCTGAAGGCGGGCCCTCGTCGCGACCCCCGCTGGGTAAGAATACGCCGGCCGTTCATTGTTGTGGGTGGAGAATTAACTATGGCAGGTCTTGACCTGGTATTTGATGACACGCTTAAATTTTACGAGGCCCCATTTCAGGTCAAAGCAAATGGCGGCATCCTGCTGATTGATGACTTTGGACGGCAGCAGGTCAGGCCGCGTGATCTGTTGAACCGGTGGATTGTTCCTTTGGAGAACCGGTTTGATTTCTTGAATCTGCATACTGGCCGTAAGATAGAATTTCCATTTGATGTGCTGGTGATCTTTTCTACCAACCTGCCGCCCAAGGATCTGGTTGATGAGGCGTTTCTCCGCCGCTTGCGCCATAAAATTCTCATTGGCGACCCGACTTATGAAGAATATCGCGAAATCTTTCGCAGAGTGGCAGAATCAAAGCGTATTGAATACAATGACCAGGGTTTGGCCTACCTGCTTCAGGAATGGTATATCAAACATGATCGTCCTTTACGCGCCTCTCACCCAAGAGACCTTTGTGATCAGATTTTAGATATATCGCGCTATCTGGGTGAAGAACCAACGATGAGCCGTAAAGTTCTGGATATGGCGGCTAACGCCTATTTTGTGGACTTATGAACCAGCTCTACCACTTTCCCCTGCCAATCATTTTCGCGCATCGCGGCGCCTCGGCCTCGGCTCCTGAAAACACATTGGCTGCTTTTGAGGAAGCATACGATTTGGGCGCGGAAGCCATTGAACTCGATGTTCAATTGAACGCCGACCAACGAGCGATTGTGATCCACGATACAACCGTAGACCGAACAACGGACGGAACGGGGCGGGTTCGAGATTTGTCTCTTGAGAAACTGAAATCTCTAGACGCGGGTTGTTTTTTTTCGACAAAATTCGCCGGTGAGCGAATCCCTTTGCTTGAAGAAGTGTTCGAAGTGTTCGGAAGAAAGCTATTCATCAATATCGAGTTGAAAAATTATGATTCTCCTTTTAACGCGCTGCCGGAGATCGTTGCGAATTTGGTGAAACAAGCCCAATTACAAGAATGGGTCATGTTTTCCTCCTTTAATCCAATTTCTTTAAGCCGCATCCACCGGCTCTTACCGGAAATCCCGGTTGGTTTTTTGACATCGACAGGTTGGGGTGGAGCATTTGGTCGAAAACTTGTGGGAAGTTGGCTTTCTCCTCAGGCGATCCATCCAAACAAAGAAGATGTAACCGAGAAGATGATTGCCAGCCAGCATAAAGTAGGAAGGCGGGTAAATGTCTGGACGGTTAACAAGTTTGAAGAAATGAAATACCTGGCCAAACTTGGTGTGGATGGTATTATTACAGATCATCCTGCCCGCGCTATGGAAGTAAAGCATTGAAACCAGTTTATTATGTATTGGCATTGAATACTATGAGACCAGTGGCCCAACGCATCCTCTCCCTGTTATTGGTTGTTTCTTTTCTGCTGCCAGTTGGGGTGGTAAACGCGCAGGAGGACACTCAAAATCTCGATTCACAATCCAAGGCAATCCAGCTGCTCTCGCAATTTACACCTGAAGAGAAGGTCGGACAACTTTTTATGGTTTCGTTTTCCGGGACAGATGTTGGCGAACAATCTCAAATTTATGATTTGATTACCAATTACCATATTGGCGGTGTGATTTTAAGCTCCGAGAATAATAATTTTGTTGGCCCTATAGATACTGTTGAAGCAGCGGCCAATATGATCAAATTACTTCAATCCGCGGCTTTAGGGGTTTCATCTGAGGAGAGCGCATCGGGTGATGATGTGAATTTGAAGCCTTCCACCCCGTTGTTTATTGGACTCTCTCAAGAGGGAGATGGATACCCGAATGATGCGATTCTAAACGGCCTGACGAAATTGCCTACACTCATGTCGATAGGTGCTTCCTGGAAAACTGGCCTGGCTGAAGAAGTCGGCAAAGTCATAGGGCGGGAACTTGAAGCACTTGGCGTGAACTTTTATCTGGGGCCGTCGCTGGACGTTTCTGAAAATATCATCACTGAGGGCGGTGTAGATATAGGAACACGCGTTTTTGGAGGAGATCCCTATTGGGTGGGTGAAATGGGAAAAGCCTACATCAAAGGGGTCCATGAAGGCAGCCAAAACCAGGTTGCCGTAATCGCGAAACATTTTCCAGGAAGAGGCGGGGCTGATCGCCCTCCGGAAGAGGAAGTGTCAACAGTCCGGAAATCTTTGGAACAATTGAAGCAAATTGAACTGGCACCTTTTTTTGAGGTAACTGGAAAAACTTCAAGCAATGATATGACGACGGATGGTCTGTTGGTGTCACATATCCGGTATCAGGGATTCCAGGGCAACATCCGTGCGACAACCCGCCCAGTGAGCCTGGACCAAGCAGCGCTGGAACAACTAATGGGATTAGAGCAGTTCTCCTCCTGGCGTGAAGCAGGGGGTGTTATGGTCTCGGATGATTTGGGGAGTCTGGCCCTGCAAAAATTTTATACGCCTGCATCCCAATATTTTGATGCCCGCCAAGTCGCTCTGAGCGCTTTTCTGGCTGGAAATGATTTGCTGTATGTCAATCAATTCCAATCAACGGGCGATTCGGATTCGTATTCCACTGCTCTGCACACACTGGAATTCTTTGCACAAAAGTATCGTGAAGATCCGGCATTCGCGCAAAGGGTTGATATTTCTGTTGAACGGATATTGACTTTGAAATATAACCTTTACACGGAATTTACTCAAGATGAAGTGCTGCCACAAGAGAACGCGTTGGAAACAGTTGGCAAATCACAACAAGTCGCTTTTGAGGTTGCCCAAAACTGTGCTACTTTAATCAGTCCTTCTCCTGCTGAATTAAGCGCTACGCTGCCACTGCCGCCTGCGACCAGAGATAAAATCGTATTCATTACCGATTCTGAGGGAGGGCGTCAATGCAGCACCTGCACGGAATCAAGAGAATTTCCGGTTGACGCGCTGGAAAATGCTATTGTCCGGTTGTATGGTCCTCAGGCTGGAGGAAAAGTTGTGCAATACAACCTGATTTCTTATTCGTTTGAAGACCTCAATAAACTTCTGGATGGATCCATTGAGCCTGAAGATGAGGCGGTCAACATAGAAGAAGAATTGCGGCAGGCTGACTGGATTGTGTTTTCGATGCTTAACATACAATCGGACCGCCCAGATTCTTCGGCGTTGAGGCGTTTTCTATCAGCGCGCCGGGATTTAGTAAATAATAAAAAATTAATTGCGTTCGCATTCAACGCGCCTTATTACCTTGACGCAACGGATATCTCGAAACTCACAGCTTATTATGGTTTGTACAGTAAAAGCCAGCCCTTTATTGATGTCGCGGCCCGCGTTTTGTTTCAAGAGCTAACACCCTCCGGAGCCTTGCCAGTATCGGTGCCTGGCGTGGGATATGATCTGATTCGAGCCATGTCCCCACAGGAGACGCAAGTCATTCCTTTGCGCATAGATACACAGTCCTTATCATCGTTCACATCTCCTGAAAATCCTTCCATTGAGGCAGCTCCAACTGAAAATCCGGTTGCTTTCAGGGTTGGCGATACGATACCTCTTGTCGCTGGGGTGATCTATGACAACAATCGCCATCCAGTGCCAGATGGAACGGTGGTGCGTTTCCATTTTTCAGTTGGTGGAGAGGGCGGAAATGTTCAACAAATCGAAACGGTGACAAAAAGTGGAATTGCGAGGGCGACCTACCCTATTCAGAGCCCTGGTTTACTGGAGATCAGGGTGGTGAGTGATCCTGCGATAGTATCTGATATTCTGAGATTGGATGTCTCACAGGGCGCTTCGGCGATGGTGACTGCGATTATTCCTACACCAGTCATCACCGAGACACCAATTCCAACACAAACACCGACAGTTACTGTGGTGCCTACCTTCATTGAAGCCGCAGAACCCGAACTACATCCCAATACCTGGGAGTGGCTGCTCTCAGTCATTGTGATATGGGCAAGCGCCATTGGTATTTTTATCTTGGGCAACCGGTTAATTTCTTTGCGATGGGGGATGCGTTGGGGCCTTCTGGCAGTGATTGGTGGAATGGCAGCCTATATCTTTCTCGCAGCGAGAACATCAGGCAGTGAACAGCTTTTAGCGAGGTCAGATTCTGGCGCGCCAGCGATTTTGATCATTTTTGGAATTATTGTTGGTTGGGGAATAGGCTGGTTGTGGTGGCAGTTTTTAGAGGGGCAAAAAGGGTAACTAAACCCAATTCCTATTAAAATCATTTAATGATGGTCATTAAGAGGCTGAGGATTGTGAGCACAATGGATAATGACCATAACACTTTCTCGGTTTTGGATTTTGCAATGTCCCAAAAAGTCACCCGGTGAGAAACGGTTCTGGGCAGAGTCGGCCTTTCACCGAACAGGGCCTGACGGAAAAGATCGATAGAGTTGGGTCTCTCATCGGGGTGTATTTTCATGGCCCATAGAATAGCACGTTCGGTATTTGGGCTGATCGCTGGATTGATCTGACGAGGCGATTTTAGATTCTCCGGGTCCAGGAAGCGATCTCGCGCATCGGCGGGCGGTGTGTTTGTCAGCAGGTGATAAAGGGTTGCCCCAAGGGAGAAAATATCACTCCGGATGTCGGTGTGACCGCTATCTCCGCCGTATTGTTCGAGCGGGGTGTATAATGCTGTGCCCTGACCCTGCAAGATGGTAATCGTCACTTCTCCGGGAGCCATAATTTTGACAAGCCCAAAGTCAACCAGCTTTACCAATCCGCTGGGAGTCAGTTTGATGTTGCTGGGTTTGATGTCGCGATGCAGAATAGGGGTCTCCTGGTGATGGAGATAGGACAAAGCTGTGGTTAACTGATCAGCCCAATTCAACACGTCCGATTCTGGCAGAAAAGCTTTCTTCTGTTGGGCTTCGATCATGAGAGTCCGGAGGTCTTTGCCGGGAACATAATCCATCACAAGGTAATCGCGATTTTTGATTGAAAAGAAATCAGACACTTTTGGGAGATTGGGATGATCCAGGCGTGCAAGCACAGTCGCTTCGCGGAAAAACTGATCACGAGCTTCTTTGATGAGTTCTGGCAGCGCAGAACTCTCATGATCTACTTCTTTCAGGGCGCATTGTCGACCTTCGAGGCGCAAATCATCTGCGAGATAAATTGACCCCATACCACCCTGTCCGATAATGCGGCGGACCTGGTAGCGGCTGCGCAATACTTCCCCCGCTTTAAGCGGAACTGGCACGGCAAATCTTCCTTAATTAGGTGTTATGAAACTTAATGGCAAAACGGTATTGTTTTTCGGCGTTATACCGTTTTGAAAATTAATACCAGATTAACAAATCAATCAAATTCTGCTATTATTATACCGCCAGATAGGATGATGTAAAATAAGAGAAAAATCAGAGGAGTAATTAAGGTTGGAAAATTCTGACCTTCCAGTTTTGATTGGACAAACAGGCCCTCTTAACGGGGAAATTTGGGGTGTCAGGGATGCTGTCATGATTGGCAGAGACGCTTCCTGTAATGTTGTTGTTCCCGATCGCCAGGTTTCACGTTTTCACGCCAGATTAAGCAGAAGTGAAAATGGGATGATGCTTGAAGATCTTGCCAGCAAAAATGGAACCTATGTTAATGGAAATCGCATTGAGGAACCTGCATATCTGCAGGATGGTGATGTTATCCAGATTGCGCTTGTGCAGAGCCTGGTTTTTCTAAGCTCAGATGCAACGATGCCCATGGAATTTGAGGGTTCTATTACGGCTGTTGATTTCGCTATAAAACGCCGTTTGCAGTTAGAATCACAGTCACACCGCTTGTGGATCGCAAACGTGGAAGTCCTCCCACCCTTATCTCTGCCACAATTCAAACTGTTGGAAAAGTTGTACCAAGAATCAAACCAAATTGTTTCCAGGACAGAGCTGGTTGAGGCCGTTTGGAGCGCTGAGGAGGCTGTTGGAGTTACAGAGCAGGCTCTGGACGCGCTGGTTAGAAGGCTGCGAGAAAGACTTGCTGATTTTGATCCTGAGCACGATTACATTGTTACAGTCCGCGGACATGGTTTGCGTCTGGATAATCCCAGAGAGCGATAAAGAACGGGGTGGTTTCAAACCACCCCGTTTCTTTTGGCTGTGCTAATTGGAAAAATTCTTTTCCATGGAAAATCTCAGCGCTTCGCGATAAATTTCCTCGATTTTTCCCTGAAGTTCCGCAGGCTGTTTTTCGGTTTCGCCTTGCTGCATGAGCTGATTCAAGATTTGCAGTAACTCTGGAGTTACTTTATCGGCATTTTCTTCCAGGACTTTCCGCCGAGCCTCAACTGTCTCAGCACGAATCAGATCCTCTACAAACGCAATTTCCGCGGGTGGTTGGGATAACTGCTCAAAGATATCCATGATCTGCTGCAATTTACCCGATCTTTCGAGATTTCCTTCATGCCGGGCTTTTTCAAGTTCTGTTTTTACAGCTTCCACAAAGAATTCATTGATAATCTGGGGGTTCTGGCTGATGGCACTCTCCATGTCGGTGGTTTTCAGTAGAGTTTCGAGATTCTTTTTTGCCACTTCCATTTCTGCCGCTAGCGCGTCATCGATTTCCCTGGTCATTTCTAACAGTCTCGCGCGAAGCTTTTCGAGAGATGTTTTTTCCTCACCGGAAGCTTTTTCGATCCGGCCGCTGAGAATTTGAAAGAACTCATAATCCATTCCAGACCGGGTCATGTTGACCAGTGATGACAATCTGGCTTCTGAAGGAGCATTGATCATCAAGTCCAACAATTTTTCTCTGGTTAATCCCTCTTTACTGGCCTGTCGCAAGGATTTAACCGCTTCTTCGGATTCTTTTACCTGTTCCTGAAGTTCTTTGCCAAATTTAGTGGACGCAATCAATTTTTGTTGAAGTGCCGCAAGACTCTCCGCTGTATTCCGGTCGCCCTGTGCGATAGCAGCTTCCGCGATCCTGCTGAGAATACCAAAGAAGGATTGGTCAATCAGCGCTTCTTCCTGAGCAATCACTTTGTCCAGTGATTCCTCATCCGGAATACTGAGCAGGCGTTGTAAGAGCGCAAGCTTTTTCTGTTGATCATCGATCATTTCGCGGGTGATCCCATCCGCTTCGAGGATCTTCTCTAACAAAGTTTCCATGGTCAGCATGGTTTGCGGTCTCAGCAAATATGCTTTGCGTTTCTCAGGGGGGAGATTGTTCATAACCTGGGACATAAACGGCGCTATGAGACGTTCCTGGTCGTTGAGCTGCAGTCCTGACCCGGGGGGGAAATATGTCAGCAAAAGTTCTTTTTCCGGATCATGATAAACGATGGGTTTATTTACTGGGCCCTGATAACCGCAGGAGGGACATTGCATAATATTTACCGCACCGCTCAACAAACGTTGTTTGGCGGTTGGATCTGCATTCACATCAAATAATTGTTGTACCTCTGCGATCGCGGGTTGGTGACATCTAGGACATGACACAGTTGTTTTTGGCATAGGTTTCGTTTCAACTTTCTGGTGATTTAATCAATAACGGGATTATACCATTTTCATCGTCGGCAAGGACTTTGTCGGACAATTTGGTAGAAGAAAATCCGGGTCAGTTTTCAATATCAAACTGGCGTGGTAGAGAAAAACAAATTTGAGCTCCTTTTCCTGCTTCTGGGTTTACCCAGATCTTGCCGCTATGTGCTTCAACAATGGACTTTGCAAGGAAAAGCCCCAGCCCGGCCCCTTTTGTGTTTCGCGCCATTTCTGGAGCTCTATAGAACCGGTCGAATATATGGGGGATGTCATCCGGGGCGATACCGGGGCCCTGATCGCTAACGCAAACTATGATATTGTCGGGTTGGATTTGACCGGAAATTCGGATATCTCCACTGGGGGCGTATTTGGTGGCATTGGTAATCAGGTTCGAAAGAAGTTGTTCAAGTCTGGTTTCATCAGCCAGAACAACCGGAAAATCTGGTGGAAAATCCACAACAAAATTGTGTTTGGGACTTTGGGTGGAGAAGCGTTTAGAGAGTCTTTTCGCGATGTTAGGAATGAGCACGTCTGAACGTTTCAGCGATACACCTCCTGCCTGAAGCCGAGAAGCATCCAGAAGGTTTTCAATGAGCGCGCCCAGGCGATCGGCTTCTTCTTCAATTACGGTAAGGCTATCTGAAACTATTTCGCGATCCCAGGCCGCATCTTCCCGGCGAAGGGTACTGGCGTACCCTTTTATCAAAGCGACAGGTGTTTTGAGCTCGTGACTGATAATAGAAATAAAAGTGTCCTTGACTTCTTCCGCTTCTCGGAAACGGGTGATATCCCGGATTGTGGCAATAATATTGAGCAGAGTGCCTTCCGGGGTCAGCAAAGGCGCGTAGGTGATCCCAACGGGGATTGCCGGCAGGTCGTTTACGCGTTTCACATCTCCTTCTATATACAACTGGGCGTGAGGGGTTAACGGCCAACCACCAGCTTCAGCTTGTTGCAGGGTCAAACCATTGGGGTTGTTTGCCCATTGGATCAAAGCTTCGTGAGATTGACCAATGGCGTCTTCAACTTTGATTCCCAGCATACGAGCCAGTGCCGGGTTACACCTTTCAACATGATGGTCTGTACCCAGAATCAGAATGCCATCCGCGGCAGAATCCAGTAGCGCGTCGAGTCTTTGTTTTTCTTGTCGGATCTGGCTGTAAAATTGTGCATTTTGAACTGCAATCGCCGCTTGATTGGCAAAACTACTGAGAAGAGAACGGTCGTTTCTGGAAAAAACACCAGGGTAGTTTCGAAATATGAAGATGACTCCTACCACCATATTTCGCGCAACCAGGGGCAGGCCCACACCGGTTGATAATCCGAGGCTGGTGGTGAGGGTCAATTGCTTCAAGAGACGGTTGATCTCTGGAAGTTCATAATCTTCGGGACGGTCAGGGTTGGGTGGAATCTCAGAGAGATATGGTTTTAATAACTGTAAAAAAGCAGCGGGTAGTCCATAGGAAGCGGCAACGACCCAATCGCCTTTCTTTGAACGAAGGGCGATCAAACCAGCGTGACCGGCCAGCATCTCGATTGAGATGTTCAATATCCGGTTCAACAATTTGTCCAGGTCCAGCTCCTGGGTGAGGGCTTGGGCCAATTCGAGAAGATAATCTCTTTGCCGGACACGAAAATCAGGTAACATAATACTCTATTCTCCCATATGGATTATAGCATTTGACTGAAAAAAGCAACCTGAACGCAAAATGTTGCGGGAGGCAGGTGTGAATCGTTCAATCCGGCAGTAATCAAGAAGGACAAAAAAGTGACTCCATCATACTGATGCCTTACCCAGCAGGAATTTTCAGGATTTTCTTCACCGCATCTACCAGGAGCAGATCGTTATTGGCGACCTCGTAGTCCGCGCCCATCTCTTTAAGCCACTCAACCGCTTTTTGGCGCGAATCGTGCTCTGTGGAAGAATGTGACAGAGAGGCCTGGAGCAGTGTGGTCGCGGTTGGAAAATCGCCCAGCAATTGAAAATTCTTTGCGGCATTTACGCTGACCCGGGCGAGCAGGTCTATACCATTGATTTCCAAAGCCTGCCGCATGGCTGGGAGAAAGTAACTTTCACTTTTTTTTAGCTGTCCCAAGGCACAATAAATTTCTCCAAGGCTGTTCAGGCACACAATAATTGTCCAGATTTCCTGCAGTTGTTCAGCAATTTGCAAAGCGTCATGGGAATACTTGAGCGCGGCCGGATAATCTCGCTGAGCAGTCGATAATTCACCAAGGTTATTTAGTGCCAGAGCGAGACCGTCTTGATCACCGATTTCGCGGCAAATCTCAAGGCTTCGCTGGTAAAACGATCTGGCTAGCGTGTAGTCATTCCAGGTATGATAAATAGTTCCCAGATTATTGAGCAGGATAGCCTGATTGTAGCTATCGTTGAGGTTTTTGCTGATCTCCAGACATTCTTCAAATAACTTGACGGCAAATTCGTAGTGTCCCTCATAACAGGCGAGATCCCCCAGACGGTTCAAGATGATAATCAGTAAGTTCAGATTGCCTGATCGGCGGCAAAGGGTCAGAGCTTGATCGTAAAATATTTTCGCATCGAGGTTATTTCCCTGACGGTTTTGAATCGCGCCTGATAATGTAAGCGCATAGGATTGTCCGAGAATATCCCCGATGCTGCGGAAGTGTTCCAGGCTTTTTTGGCAAAAGTTTTGCGCGTTGGTGAAATCCTTTTCTCGCTGGTGCGCCCACCCCAAATACAACCAGCAAAAAGCCAGTTCTCGATAGGCCTTCACTTCTGTCAGAATTTCCTGGCTGCGCAGCAAAGAACTAAACGCCAGTTCGTTTTCTCGGGTATGATATGCCAGTGAACCCAACCGCCAGAGAAGCATTCCGGTAACCAATTCATTTCCTGTGAGGTCCTGAATGTTTTGGACGGCATACTTAAACCATTTGACCCCTTCTTGCAGATAGCTTCGAATCGAGAAGAAAAGATGCAAACTGTCCATACAACGCATCAATTCTATCGCTCGTTTGTTATCAACCAACCAGTGCCAAGCCAGATTTAAATTTGCATATTCTGATTGAATCTCAGCAAGGGCGGTGGTTTGTTCATCACTCTGCAGATGGTCATTTTTCTCTGCCAAAAAAGAAGCATAGAATAAAGCATGGCGTTCACGGATCACTGTGAAATTTTCCGTCAGGTTTGATTTCTTACGCACAAAGTGGCGAATAGCTTCATGAAAGGAATAGCGCCCAGACATTTTCCTATGAAGTAAAGATTTAGCTGCCAGAGAGAAAAGGTCCGCGATTGTGGCGCCGGTAATTTCGCTGGCAGCCACCGGACCAAACTCATCTGGAAAAACAGACAATCGCCCCAAAATTTCTTGTTGGGGTTGGGATAAAAGATCCCAGGACACTTCAAAAGCGGCATGCAAGCTGCGATGTCGTGGTTCAATGTTGGTCGTTGTCGTGTCTAAGGCATCCAGATCATGCGCGATTTTGCTGGCTACCACTTCATAACCCAATTCAGAGATTGTTGATGCTGCCAGCTCCACGCCTAATGGCAAGCCTTCGAGAGCGTTACAAATTTGAACTGCTATGGGCAAGGTGTTTTCATCAAGGGCAAAATGGGATTGTTTTTTGGCGACCTGGCTGACAAATAGATTGAGCGCATCGTAATTCCCGACATTTTCGATAGACACTTTATCCACCTGCGGGTACGATAAACCAGTGAGGTTGTAAAGCAGCTCCTGCTGAAGATTCAGACGCTCGCGAGAAGTGACCAGGATGGTTACCCCGGGAGATTGGCAGAGAATTTTGTCAAGCAAAATGGTGGTCTCAGTGTCTTTCAAGAGATGCTCGAAATTATCCAGAACAAGCAATAATTCTTTGTCGCGTAAATTATCAAAGAATTGTTTTTGGATCGTGGTTTGATCTGAAAATGTGAAACCCATTGACGAAGCAACCAACTGGATGATTTGTTCTGAATTTTGAGCCGTAATCAAAGAGATAAAAAAGACCCCGTCGGTGGGAACGCCCACCAATTGGCGCGCGATCTCAACCGCAAGCCGCGTTTTTCCGATGCCGCCAGGACCTATTATTGTGATCAGACGGTTTTCTGGCGTGACAATTTGTTCTACAATCTCATCCATTTCAACTTCACGACCTATGAGTGTGGATGATATATCTGGAAGGTGAAATCTTGCTGGCGGATATCCAGGTTGAATGGAAAGATTACCGGCAGCGGCCTCACATATCTTTTCATATAAACAGAGTGTCTGGTTGGAAGGGGAGATGGCTAGCTGTTCAGAAAGGTATGATTTTAAGGCGAAAAACTGACTCTTGGCGGCACTCCACTGCTTGTTGATTCCGAGCAAACGGATAACCTGGAGACGGGAGGTTTCATCCCAGGGGGCGATTTCTACAACCCGCAAGGCGGATTGGATGGCCTGGTAGTATTCGCCACGTTTTTCATGATATTCGGCAAGCAGCGCCAGCGCTTTTATCGCCTGGAAGTTGTAATCTTCTTGTTTGAGAATGAGCCATTCTTCAAACAATGCGCATTTGTTGGCTCGAAAAGAGGATAAAAATTGTCCCTGGTAGATCCGAATCGCTTTTTGCAAAGAACGGATGTTGTAAAGCCCATGTCCGATTTGTCTCTGGTAATGTCGATAAGCTTGAGATAAATGAAGCGTAAATATTTTGGCGTCCACGTATATATCGGCAGAAGGATTGAGCCGAATGGTTTCGCGATCTGCGAATATGAATTGAGGTGAAGAGGCACTATCCCCCAACGCTTTACGCAAGCTTGATAAGGTTTGCCGTAAATTGTGGAGCGCCCGATCTTCGGCTTCATCAGACCACAGAATTCCCGCTATATGGGAACGTTGAAGCGGATGTTCAGCTTCGAGTGCCAGATAAACCAGCAGAGCACGCGTTTTATCTGTTTCGAAATTAGAAACATTCTCTCCGTTTAACTCTACCCTTAAATCCCCGAAACATTTTATTTGTAATCTGGACATTGTTGGCTACCCGCTGCTCTTGTGGTGAAGTTATGTCTACTCTGACGATCTTTTGACGGTGGGTAAGTATGATGTTTTATATGTGAATGGGCGATGAATATATTTTACCAATCTTTTTTATTGCGGATGTGGAAAACGGCCAGTTCGGATTGTTCGACCTGGCATGCATCTCTTGAGGACCCGCATACTCATGAGATCCTGACTTTTCACAACTGTGAGGCGCTGTACTGTTATTTAATGAAAATTGCTGAAGCGCTGGAATGTGGGGATCTATCAAACACTGAATCCAATGAGGGAATGGAAGAAAATGAAAAACACTAAACTAATTCTGCTGTCACTGATTTTTGCTATTGTGTCTTTTGCCTGTGGTTTGGGTTCGAAAACAGGCGCACCGGAAAAGGATGAGACAAAAAACCTTGCCTCTTCGGAAACATCCATGGATACTGGTTCAGAAGGCTCTGTGGCTCAGACTTCTGGAGAAGCAGATCTTCCCATTCTGGGGGAACCGCACCGTGTTGAAGAGGGAGGTTTTGCGTTTCGTTTGATACCGGGCTACGAACTGGATATTTCTGGTGGAATTGCCA
>ENA-ORXD01000732-ORXD01000732.1-sediment-metagenome-genome-assembly--contig:-NODE-732-length-36012-cov-4.524308_pt1 | contig 36012 bp, 36 predicted proteins | sample MGYA00237862_ERZ511471 | MGnify/ENA metagenome assembly ERZ511471 | reverse complement strand
GCCACGGCCCCGAACCCGCTGCGTTCCTCGGTCATGATGATGGGCATCATGGCGGCCATCCTCCTCTTCAAGCTGCTTCCGGTCATCGGCCGCTACGTGCACCGATCCTCCATCGCGGGTTTCCTGTTCATTCTGGGAACCTTCGTGACCTTCGCGACGAACATCCAGGGCGCCATCGCCTCGGCCCCGGCCTTTGCGGGCCCCTACGGATTCTCCCCCTGGGGGATGGTCATCGGGGCGACCACCCTGGTCTCCGCCCGGTGGAACCCGTTCTACGGGCTGCTGGCCGGCCTGGCCATCAAGCTGGCATTCCAGCTCTAGGAGCGCTATTGGAGATGCCTGGAACGACCGGTGAATTCTACGAACTGAAGGTGGCGGGGCTCGTTCGCCGACTGAAGAAGGTCCGGGTGGCCGAAACCCTCGTGATCGCCTCGTTCGTCATGCTGGGCGACACGAAACTCATCGAGGCCTGCGCGGACGCCCTCCTGCCCCTCCTGCCGAAGAAGAGAATCGACATGCTGGTTTGCCTTGAGGCGAAGGGGATTCCGCTGACCCATGCCCTGGCCGTTCGCCTGGGTGTCGACTATGTCACGGTCCGCAAGTCGGTGAAGAGCTACATGGAGGATCCGTTGATCGTCGAAGTCCAGTCCATCACGACTGCCGGTACGCAGCTGCTTGTCATGGACGGGGTGGACCGGGCCAAGGTGGAGGGAAAACGCATCTGCGTGGTGGACGATGTCGTTTCGACGGGCGGATCCCTGCGGTCCGTAGAGAAGCTTCTGGCGGAAGCCAATGCCGAGGTCGTCGCGAAGACGGCCGTCCTTCTCGAAGAGGGGGGCTACGACGGCCAGGATCTGGTCTACTTGGAAAGGCTCCCGGTTTTCCCGGGCTGAAGGGGATCGGATCCTTGTAACCCGGATGAAACGCGCACGGCGGCTCTGAAGAATCTTCAGGGGGGGCGAAAGCCCCCCTTTTTCATGCCTTTTCCCTGATCATGAAGGGCAGCACGGCAAAGAGTGCCAGCCCCAGGATGGCTCCGGTGTAGAAGGGGGCCTCGGGGCCGAAGAGGACGAAGGTCCAGCCCATGAGAAGGGGGCCGATCGTTTGCCCAAGGCGGAGAACCATGCCGTTGAGGGACATGAAGACGGCCCTGTTTTCCTCGGGGGCCAGGTCCGACAGCAGGGCCTGTGTCGCGGGGATGTTCATCCCCTGGGCCAGGCCGTAAATGACGGTGACAAAAAGCAGGAAGGGCAGGCCCGGCATGAGGGGAACCAGGATCAGGGCCAGCGCGTAAAGGATGAAGGAAGTCCGCAAGACGCTGCGTTCGCCGAAAAGGGCGGCCAGGCGGCCCGCCTGGGATGCGATGGCGGCGTTGGACAGCGACATGGAAGAGGACATGAGCCCGATCATGAGGGCCGTCGCCCCGAATTTCAGGGCCATCAGGAGCGGCAGGTAGGAGAGAAAAGCCCCGTAAAGGATGACGAATGTCGAGGTGCTGGCCAGCAGGATTCCCAGGATGCGGGTGTCTTTCATCATCCGGGCGGCCTGAAGGAGGTAGAGCTTCAGCGGCAGCCTGGCTGCGGGCATGGGTGGTGTTTCAAGGGTTTTAAGGGCCGCAAGCCCCACCGGGATGGCCAGGAGGGGCAGGGCGAACGGGGCATGCCATCCGACGATGCCCAGGGCTCCGCCCAGGGAGGGGTAGAGGGCGGTGCCGATGCTTAGGACGCTGGCGTTGTAGCCGAGGGCGTCCACCCGGTCGTTCCCGCGGAAAAAGTCCCCGATGAGCGTCACGTTCATGGCGCTCAGGGGAGAGGCCCCTATTCCCTGGAGCACCCTGAAAAAGAGCAGGAGCCTGAAATCCCGTGTGAAGGCGCAGGCGGCGCCGGCGATGGCAAAGAGGAAGAGGGCCGGGACAACGACCGCCTTGCGACCGAGCCGGTCGGCTGCAACCCCGAGGAAGGGCGGCAGGATGACTCCGGGCAGGGTGAAGGCCGTGATGAGAAGCCCGATCTGCTGGGCCGATATCCCGAGATCGGCCGCGATCGTCGGGAAGAGTGGCGTGATGCTTGCGACGCCCATGACCGAGATCAGCGTGATGCCGAAAACCACCTGGAGGTTGGTGTCGCGGACCAGCAGGAAGTTGGGCTTCCGGATCTCCCCACGGAATACCCTTTTGCGCGTTCCCTTCCATACGGATTCCGCCGCTTCCCTGAGCCGTTCATGAAGCGCCATGAAAAACCCTCCCGGGGCCATCATAGCATCAGGTTCCGGCGTGTTCACCCTCGCAAGCGGGGCGAAAGGAGACTCTCCGGCTGGATCCGCGCCCTGCGCTGCAACTGGAAGGGGTTCACCGGCTTCCGGGCGGGCAATCCTGCTACAATTTCAGGAGAACCGGGATGCATGCCAAGGGAGGGATTGCGGTGGAAAAGACGGCACTGAACGATTACCCGATCGATGATCTCCTGGCGAGACGATGGAGCCCGAGGGCGTTTTCGGAAACGGCCGTTCCCGGCGAGATGGTCTTCAGCCTTTTCGAGGCCGCCCGGTGGGCCCCTTCCTGCTTCAACGAACAGCCCTGGAGCTTCATCGTTGCGACGCGGGAAGATCCGGAAGCCTTCGAGAGACTCCTAGGCTGTCTCCGTGCGACCAACCAGGCCTGGGCAAAAAGAGCCCCGGTGCTCATGGTGGCGGTGGCGAAGGCGGCCTTCGACCATAACGGGAAGCCCAACCGCCACGCGGGGCACGACGTCGGGCTGGCGGTGGAGAACCTCATGCTCCAGGCCGTTTCGATGGGGCTTTTCGCCCATGCCATGGCGGGCTTCGATGCGTCGAAGGTGAGGGAGGTTTACGGGGTTCCCGAGGGGCACGATCCTCTCGTGGCCGTGGCGGTGGGCTTCCCGGGAGAGCCGGGGGACCTGCCCGAGGACCTGCTGGAGCGCGAGTTGGCCCCGCGAGAGAGAAAGCCGCTGGAGCGGTTCGTGTTCGGGCCGTCGTGGGGAGATCCCTGGGGCGGATCCAGGGCACGGTAGCGACACATATCGAAGAGATCCGACAAGGAGGAATGGACATGATCCGCAAGGCATCGGAGTTGTCTAAGGTACGCCGGGAAAGTTTCACCAACGGAGCGGGCGGAGGATTTGCCACTCACGCGCTGCCCCCGGGGGAAAAGGTTTCCGGGAGCCGTTTCCAGATGGTTTCCCAGATCGAACTCGATCCCGGTTCCTGCATCGGCTCGCACCTGCACGGTGAAAACGAGGAGATCTACTGGATCCTTTCCGGGGAAGGCGTCTACAACGAGGATGGCACGGAGGTCCCCGCCGGCCCGGGAGACATGTTCCTTGCCTTGCAGGGGCACAGCCACGGGCTGAAGAACACGGGAGCGGGGCCCCTCGTCATGATCGCCGTGATCGCCGCGGATCGCAACGCCTGACGTCGCCTAGAAAAAGGCGAGCCCGGCCAACCCGAAGAGCAAGAAGAGGGCGGGCGGGTTTTCCCTGAAAAACCGCAGCCTCAATGCCGCAATGCCGGCGGCAAAGAGAAGGGCCGGGCCGAAGCCGGAGAAGGCCGTCCGGCCCAGCGGCAGGAAGGCCAGGGTCAAGAGAGCCGCTACGGTCGGGCGGAGAGCGTTCCTGAAACGGTCCATGCGGTCCTCGGGACCGCGCCTGAGCAGGGCTGAGACGGCAATGACCACGAGGAGGGGCACACCCACCACCGAGAGGGTGGCCACGGTTGCGCCGACAAGTCCCGCCCTCTGGAAGCCCACGAAGGTGGCGGCGTTGACGGCGATGGGGCCGGGGGTGACCTGGGCCAGGGCCAGGACCTGGCTGAAGCCGTCAAGCGACAGCCATCCGTAGTTTTCCACAAGGATGTGCCGGATCAGGGGAAGCGTGGATATTCCTCCACCGAAAGCGCCGATTCCGACCTGGGCGAAGCCCCAGGCGAGCTTCAGCAGTTCCATCGTTTATCCTCCGGAAGGACGAGACGGAGCCCCACTCCGCAAACCATGGCGATGAGCGGATGCAGGCCGGCCCACAGGATGAGGCCGATCACCAGGGCATAGGGCAGGACGTTGCTCCGGCGACCCTTTGGCAGCAGGGAGCGGCGGATTTCGCTCCAGACGAGGGTTGCCACGAGGGCGGCCACCGCGCAGAGCACGCCCTTGAAGAAGGCTGCGAGGGCGGCCGAGTCCTTGTGGGCCAGAACGAAACCGGAAAGCAGCAGGATGGCCGAAAACGGCGGGACCAAAACCCCGGCGACAGAGGCCAGGGCTCCCCGCAGGCCCGCAATTTTCCGGCCGGCAAGCCAGGCCGAGCTGGTGGCGATGGGGCCGGGCATCGACGTGGCCAGGGCCGCGATCTCGGCCATGTCCTCTTCCGGAACGCCGCGCTTTTGAAGCTCGGTCCTTGCCATGGCGAGGATGGCGATGCCGCCTCCGAAGGTGACGGCACTGATCCTGAAGAACATCAAGAACAGGGCAACTGGATTCATCGCAAGGCTACCCTCCCAAAACGGTTCGCTTCCATTGTAAACGCATCCCCCCGGTCCGGCCGAACATGAACTTGCAAATGATTTGCATTTAGCCTATCATTCTTCCCATGAAACCCCTTTGCGATGCTGCAGAAGTGTTGAAATCAAACGGAGTGCGGGTCACGGCCGCCCGGGTGGTCCTCCTGGAGGCGCTCCATTCCAGGAAAGGGCTCTTCACGGCGCAGGAGCTCCATGCGTGCCTGCCTGCGAAAGGAGCGGACCTGGTCACCGTCTACCGATTCCTTGCCCTGCTCGTGAAGGAGAATCTTGTGCGCGAGGTTGTCGGGACAGACGGGGTGTCCTACTACGAGATGGCCTGCGTCCATAACCCGGTCCACCCGCATTTCGAATGTCTTGCCTGCGGCCGTCTCTCCTGCCTGCCGGTTTTCGGGGAGGAGGATACCGATCGTGTATTCGCCTATGGTGCCGGGCACCAGGTCGAAAGCGTGTCGGTTGTCTTCCGGGGAACCTGCGCGGAGTGCCTTGAAAGAAACGTGAAGGAGGATAAAGCGTGAAACGATTGCCGTTCTTCCTGTTCCTGCTGTGCCTGCCGGTTCTCCTGGTTGGCTTCGCCTTCCACGGCACGCTTTCCGCCGCCCCCACGAAGGTTTTCGTGAGCATCCCTCCTCAAAAGTACTTCGTGGCCCGTATCGGGGGGAACCGGGTGCAGGTTTCAGTCCTGGTCCCCGCCGGCGCGGATCCCCATACCTTCGAGCCAAAGCCGGCCGCGATGGTGGAACTGTCCCGCGCGGGGGCCTGGTTCACCATCGGGGTGCCCTTCGAGGAGAACCTCCTGCCGAGGCTCTCGTCGGCGAACAGCGACCTTGCGATCATTCGCACCGAAGAAGGAGTCCCCCGCATGGAAACCGGAGGCGGTGCCCATGCCGACCACGAGGGAACCCATGCCGATCACGGCGGTGCCGATCCTCATATCTGGCTTTCCCCGCGCCTGGTCAGGCGACAGGCGGAGAATATCCTGCAGGGGCTCATCAGGGTGGATCCCGCCGGTGAAAAAATCTACCGGGCCAATGCGAGACGGTTCATTGCGGAACTGGGTGCCCTCGACCGGGAGCTCAAGACCATTTTTGCCGGGGCCCGCGACAGGTCTTTCCTGGTTTTCCACCCTTCCTGGGGTTACCTGGCCGCCGATTACGGCCTGCGCCAGGTTGCCATAGAGGTCGAGGGCAAGGAGCCCAAGGGGGCCGACCTGGCCCGGATCACCCGGTTGGCGAAAGAGAAACGGATTCGCGTGATTTTCGTCGAGCCCCAATTCTCGTCCCGCAGCGCCAGGACGGTCGCGGACTCGATCGGGGCGAAGCTGGTGACGGCCGATCCCCTGGCTGCCAACTGGGCGGACAACCTGCGCCATGCCGCCCGGGCCTTCAGGCAGGCGGCCCGCTAGGTTTCCGGACAGACAGCCGGACTGGGAGGGACTTCCCTTGGGAAGCGCGGATTTCGACATCGAGCTGAGAGACGTCAGTTTTGCCTATAACGGGTCCGGTCCTGTCCTGGACAGGGTTTCGCTGGCTGTCCGGCCCAGGGAGTTCCTTGCGGTACTCGGGCCCAACGGCGGCGGCAAGAGCACGCTGCTTCGCGTGATCCTTGGCATTCTCGAGCCGCAGGCGGGTACGGTCCGCCTGCTGGGGCGCCCCCCCCGGGAGTCGGTCAGGCGGGTGGGGTACGTTTCGCAGGATTCCGGCTCGAACCGAGGTTTCCCTGTCGTCGTGGAAGACGTCGTCCTCATGGGGCGCTTCTGCGGAGGTGCGATGCGCTGGGCGCCCTCCACAGAAGACCGGGTTGCGGTGGGAGGCGCCATGGAAAGGATGGGAATCGGTCACCTTCGCCGTTCCCGGATGGGGGAGCTTTCCCAGGGGCAGCGCCAGCGGGTGGCGATCGCCCGGGCACTTGCGGCGAGGCCGTCCGTGATGATCCTCGATGAGCCGACGGCCAGCGTGGATCTCCAGACCCAGGCGGCCCTCTACGAGATCCTGAAGGAACTGAACCGAACGATCACGATCCTCATGGTGAGCCACGACCTGACGGCCCTTACGAGTTATGCCACCTCGGTGGCCTGCGTGAACCGGACGCTCTTCCACCATGACAGGGCCGAGCTGACCGGCGAAATGGTCCAGGCGGCATACGGGTCCTGCCCGGTCGAACTCATCGCCCACGGCATTCCGCACCGGGTCCTGCATGTTCATGAAGCCCCCTCCGGGGACGGGGAGGATCGCCATGATTGAGGCTCTCCAGTTCGGGTTCATGCGGAATGCCCTGTTCGCAGGCCTTCTGGTCAGCATCGCATGCGGGATCATCGGCACCCTCGTGGTGGCCAACCGCCTCGTCTTCCTGGCGGGAGGCATCGCCCATTCGGCCTACGGCGGGGTGGGGCTTGCCCTGTTCCTGGGTTTTTCGCCATTCCTCGGGGCCATGGGATTCAGCCTCGCCATGGCTGCACTCCTCTCGGTCCTCACCGTAAAGGGCAGAAACCGGGCAGACACGGCTGTCGGGGTCCTCTGGGCCGTGGGCATGGCCCTGGGGGTCGTCCTCGTGGACCTGTCGCCCGGGTACAGGGCCGACCTCATGAGTCTCCTTTTCGGGAGCATCCTCACCGTGAGTTCCCGGGAACTCTGGATGATGGGGGGAACCACGGCAGTCGTTGCGGCGACGGTGGTCTTGAAGTACCGTGATCTCCTGGTCCTCTCCTACGATCCCGAGTTTGCAGCCACAAGGGGAGTTCATGTCGCGAGCCTTCACACCCTGCTGCTTCTCCTCGTGGCTGCCGGGACGGTGGTGGCGATCCATGCCGTTGGCCTCATCCTGGTCATTGCCCTCTTCACCATCCCTCCAACCATCGCGGAACGCTCCTGCCGATCCCTTGCCGGCATGATGGCTGTCGCAACGGCCTGGAGTGGCCTCTTCACGCTGGTTGGCCTCGACCTCTCCTATCGCCTCAACCTCACCTCCGGAGCCACCATCATCCTTGTCGCCGCCTTTGCCTTCTTAGTCGTTTCGGCCCTGGGCGCCAAAAACCGGGGCGGGATTTAGCCCGGCCCCGGTTGCGAACGTTTTTTGTCCTCCATACCGTATCAGGGGGCCAGGATGATCTTGCCGAAGTGCTCGGCCCTCTCCATGCGCTCGTGGGCGAGGGCGGCGTCCTTCAGCGGCATCACCGTGTCGATGACAGGGCGAATGAGCCCTTCCTCGACGAGCCGGAAAACCCGCCTGAGTTCTTCCGGAGTGCCTCCATACGAGCCGAAGGCCGCGAGTTCCTTGCGATAGATTTCCTGGAGGTTGACGTGTACCTCGGCTCCGGATGTCGACCCGCAGAAGGCAATGCGTCCGCCGCGCCTGAGGGAGGCGATGCTGCGGACCCAGGTGGCCTTGCCGACGGTTTCCAGCACGAGGTCCACCCCCCGGTCGCCGGTGAGCCTCCGCACCTCCGCCGAGAAGTCGCTGCCGGAATCGATGACGGCATCGGCACCCAGGTCGTAGAGCCGGGTGCCCTTCCGGGTGTCGCGTGTCGTGGCGAAAACACGGGCTCCGATCGCGTGGGACAGCTGGACGGCCGCCACGCCGATGCCCCCGGTTGCTCCTACCACCAGGACGGATTCTCCCGGCTGCAGGTTCCCCCGGGTGATGGCCATCCTGTAGACGGTGGTGGTCGTGAGCGGTATCGAGGCGGCTTCCTCGAAGCTCAGCTTGACGGGCTTGTGTAGAACGGTATGGGCCGGTGCGGAAACGAATTCCGCGTAGCAGCCTTCCCTGGCCACGCCGAAGATGCGTACCGCCAGGTTGGGCGGGTCGGTGTAGGGACGATCGGGGTAGATCCAGGGGGTCACCACCACTTCGTCACCCTTCCTGAAACCCGATACGCCCGTCCCGACGCCTTCTACGGTTCCGGCGCCTTCCGATCCCGGTATCATGGGCATCGGTGCATAGACAGACCCCAGCCGCATCCAGATGTCCAGGTGGTTCACGGCCGCGGCCTTCAGCCTCACCAGGACCTCCCCTGCCGATGGTTCGGGCGTGGGGGCCTCTTCCCACTTCAGGACATCTGCCGGGCCTGGTGTGTGAACGCGGATCGCCTGCATCCCGGGCACCTCCCTTTCTGAAGGATCAGCTTGCGGATGGCAATGCAGTTGCTCAGGGACCCTCCCGGGTCAGCCACGACCGGGCTTCGGCCGGGGTCGAAACGTCACCCCTTGCCACGGCCTCGTCGAGGCGGGCCAGGATTTCTCCTATTTTCGGGCCTTCCGGAAGATCCAGGATCTCCATGACCTCACGACCGTCCAGGAGCCGCCCGGCCTGCTCCAGGCGGAAGAGGCCGGCCAGGGCCCGCGCCCGGTTTTCCATCCAGGGCATGAGTCGTCCGCTTCCCGCGAGCACGTCCGCGTATCCCAGGAGGAAAAGCCGTTCGAGCCATTCTCCCCCGTAGGACCGGATTTGCCAGGCCACCCCTCCTTCGGGCCAGGCGGCACAAGGCATCCTGTGCCACCGCACGAGGTTCGCGACTGTCTCGGAGAAATCCTGCGGCCAGGCCCAGCGCCGGGCCATCTCCCTGGCGAGGCCGGCCCCCTCCTTCTCGTGTCCGGTGAAGTGGATCCGGTTGTCTTCCTCGCTGGAGCAATGGGGCTTCGCCACGTCGTGGAGCAATGCCGCTGCCCGGGTTGCCGGGTCCCGGGTCAGTTTTTGGACGGTATCGAGGCAGATGCGCGTGTGGAGGTAGGCGTCACCCTCCGGGTGTTTTTCGAGATCCTGCTCGATTCCTTTCAGGGCCTCGATTTCCGGCAGGACGACACCCAGGAGGCCCGTACCGTTAAGCATGTCGAGGAAAAGGCCGATGTCCCCTTCCAGGGCCTTCATGATTTCACGGCCAAGGCGTTCGCCCGGGACCCGGGCGAGCCGGCCGGGCAGTTCCGGGTCCCGGCACGCGGACTCGGAATCGGGGGCAACGGTGAACAGGGGAAGTGTGGCGGCGAAACGGAAAAGGCGGATGGCCCTCACGGCATCCTCCTGTAGCCGTTCGGAGGCTTTCCCGTTGAAACGGAGGCGGCGGCGCGTGAGGTCCTTCTCGCCTCCCCTGGGGTCCACAAGGGTTCCAAGGCGCGTCATCGCCATGGCGTTGACCGTAAAATCCCGCCTGGCAAGATCATGTTCGAGGCTGAACCCGCAATAGGAACAAAACTCAACGGGTATTCCCCCGCATTGGAGGAGAGCGGTCTGGAGGGGGGGCTTGCCAACCGGTTTTGCCCCGGGCCAGAGACGCAGGACCACATCCAGCGGTGCGGAGGTGGCGATGTCCACGTCCGTGATCGGCAATCCGAGGAAAAGGTCCCGGACGGCTCCTCCAACGAGGGCCCCTTCGTATCCCTCGGTTTCGAGAGCGAGGAGCCATTCAAGGGCGGTCTGGATTTCCTGCTTCATCTCATCACCCCCTTACCGTGAAGTATAGCAGAGAGCGCCGGCAAAGAAGAGGGGGCTTCGCGGCAATCGCCGCGAAGCCCCCTGCTGCACCCCCTCGCGGGGGGATTTTCAAAGCCGGTTAAAGGGGTTACTGGGAGATGGCGCTGACGGGGCAGGTGGCCACGCATGCGCCGCACTCGACGCAGCTATCGGGGTCGACGAACGCCTTGCCGTCAACCATGCTGATGGCGGTGACGGGGCAAACTCCGACGCAAGCTTCGCACGCGATGCAGGTATCCTTGTCGACAACAGCCTTTGCCATAACTTTTCCCTCCTCGTGATTTTTTCGACGGGCAACGGGTCTTTGCCAGACCCAACCGGATTCTAACCTATCCGAAAGGGGAAATGCAAATGGCTTCCCTCGCTGGACAGGGGTTCTCCCAGTATAATGAAAAAACGATGGAAAACAGGAAAGGATGGAGGTCGAGAGGGATGCCTGAACCGGAGGATCTTCAGATCGAACTGTTCGAAGGAGGCAGGGAGCGAAAGGGGGGCAGGGCTGGAGGCAGGGCGGCATCGAGGCGCAGGACCGTACTGGAGGTCCTCGACAAGAACCTGCGCAGCATCTGGGAGGGGGATGTCGACCTCTACCGGGCCACCACCGCCGACGAGGTGACGTTCTTCGAATGGTACATCAGCCCGGACCGCATCGACGGGATCGATTTCCACCTGAGGGAGATCAAGGTGCACCCGTCGGTCCTTGCCGAGGGCGGATCGATCGAGCACGAGATCCTGAACCCGAAAGTCCAGTTCTACGGAGCCGTTGCCATCGTCACCTACACGCTCATGATCCGTTCGACGGCCGGCGGCAAGGTGGTCCACAAGAGCCATCACGAAACCCGGGTCTTCCACGACACGGGGTCGGAGGATGTCCCCGAGTGGAAGCTGGTTCACTGTCACAAGTCTCCCGTGGTTACGGTCGACAGCCTGGGGGTCATGAGGGGCTGATGGCCTCCACCGCGCCTGGGCCCTCTCCCCTGGGAGATGCCGCGCGAAAGCTGCTGGAATGGTTTTCCGTCAACGCCCGTGACCTTCCCTGGAGGGGCACGCAGGATCCCTATGCCGTCCTGGTTTCAGAGGTCATGCTCCAGCAGACCCAGGTGGATACGGTTGTTCCTGCCTTCGAGAGGTGGATGGCGCGCTTCCCGGATCTCGAATCCCTCGCCGCCGCGGGCCAGGAAGAGGTGCTGAAGGCCTGGGAAGGTTTGGGCTACTATGCCCGTGCCCTCAACCTCCAGCGTTCCGCCCGTCTTATCCTGGAACACCACGGAGGGGAGATCCCCCGAGAGGACGAGGATCTCCTTGCCCTGCCGGGAATAGGGCGCTACACGGCGGGAGCGCTCCAGAGCATCGCTTTCGGCATGCCCCGGGCTGCCGTCGACGGAAACGTCGAGCGGGTCCTCTGCCGTTTCCTCGATATCGAAACGCCGGCGAGGGAGCGAAGGAACCAGGTCCATTTCGGGCGGGTCATCCGGGAAATGATGGAAGAAGGATCCCCGGGGGATATGACCCAGGCTTTGATGGAACTGGGAGCCCTCGTCTGCCTGCCCAGGAGGTCCAGGTGCGCAGCCTGTCCGCTCGAGGATTCCTGCCTGGCCAGGAGCCGGGGCACCGTGCCGAAAAGGCCGGTTCCGCGAAAGCGGAAACCCGCCCAGGCGATCCAGGCTGCGGTGGCCATCCTGACGGACGGGAACCGGGTCTTTCTGCAGAAACGTCCTCCCGGGGGGCTCATGGCGAATCTCTGGGAGTTCCCCGGGGGTAAGCTGGAACCCGGTGAAACTCCGGGTGCGGCCCTGAAGCGCGAACTTTTCGAGGAACTCGGGATCAAGGTGAAGGGGGCGAAAAAGGCAGGAACAATCCGCCATGCCTACACGTCCTTCTCGGTGACCCTTCATGTCTTCCTGGTCCAGGTGGACCCCGGTGAAGGCCTGCCCGATCCTGCGGGGGAGCTGCCGTCCGGGTGGTTCTCCCCGGAGGAGGCAAGATGCCTCCCCATGCCGGCCGCAAACGTGAAAATCCTTGCCCGCTGGGTGGGTGAACCCGATTCGGGCCTGGAATTTTAGCCCTTGCGCATGTTGCACAGCCAGCAAGTCAGTATATAATGATCTTATAACCACTTAAAGGGGTGATCGACTATGGGTGAGCACGATCTGCAGACCGAGCTGGAAGCGCTAAAGGGAGAACTTGGCAAGCTCCGCGTCGACCTGGATGAGTTGAAAGGACCCGTGAAGGGAATCGCCGCCGCCTTGAAAGAGAACCTGGCCGAAGCCCTGGGGGCCGGTTTCGAAAAGGCCAAGGTATCAGGCAAAAAAGCGGTCGAAGTCGTGGAGACGACGGTAGAGGAAAAACCGTTGCAATCGGTCCTGCTGGCTTTCGGAGTGGGGTTGCTGCTCGGCAAGCTGCTCGACATGTCCAACCGGAGGTAGCTCGTCATGGGCGTGGCGAGGCTGGTGGTTTCGTTCCTCGAGCTTTTGGAGGCGGAGGCGCGGGCCCTGGGGGCAGGCCTCCTCGACCTGAAGATCGCTTCCATCCTCGCCTGGGTTGCCGGGTTCCTGATCCTGTCGGGGTTTTCCCTCACGGTGGCCGCACTCTACCTGTTTGCCCGCCAGGGGCTTTCTGCCCCCGGTGCGCTGCTGTTGACCGGCGTCTTGACGCTGGCTGTGTCGGGAGGGCTGTTATGGAGCGCCCGGAAGATCGTCAAGCGAGCCTAGAGGAGGCGAAAGCCCGTTTCCTCGAGGAAGCGGGAAGCCTGACCCCCTCGGCCTGGATCAGGGAACATCCCGATGCGGCTATCGGGGCTGCCCTGGCTGCGGGGTTTTTAATGGGCTGTTCCCCGGAGTCCCAGGAAGCGACGGTCCGGAGCGCTTCCGAGGGGCTCAGGATGGCGCGGGCCTTCCTGTCCCGTTTCGAAAATCCGCCCGGCGGCAGGGGAAAGAGGAACGCCTGAACTTGAAGCCGGCCCCGGGAAACCCGGGGCCGGCTTTTTCCTAGGGTTTTTCCTGGGCTTCCCAGTCAAGCCCGGGAGGAAGTTCGGGCTTTGGGTCCCTGGAGTAGAGGGCTTCCAGTACGCGCATGGGAGGAACGGATTCGTAGAGGACACGGTGAATGGCCTCGGCGAGGGGCAATTCAACGTCCATTTCCCGGGCCAGTGCCACAACGGCCTTGACGGTCGTGGCGCCTTCGGCGACCTGCCCGAGATGCTCCAGCGCCTCGGAAAGGGAGAGCCCTTCCCCCAGAGCGAGACCCAGGCGGAAGTTCCGGGAGTGGTGGCTGTAGCAGGTGACCATGAGGTCCCCGACTCCGGCGAGGCCGGCAAGGGTGAGAGGCTGGGCGCCAAGGCGGGCTCCCAGGCGCATCGTTTCAGCCAACCCGCGGCTCACGAGGGCGGCAACGGCGTTGTCTCCCAGCCCCATTGCCCGGGCTACGCCTGCGGCAACGGCCATGACGTTCTTGACTGCGCCGCCCACTTCCACGCCCACGACGTCCGTGCCGGTGTAGACGCGAAAAGCGCCTCCGTTCAGGAGGCCCTGCCAGAGTTCGGCCTCCCGGGTGTCTGAAGAAGCCACCACCACGGCCGTGGGCTGTCCCTTGATCACTTCTTCGGCGTGGCTTGGGCCGGAGAGGACAGAGTAACGGGCCTGGGGAAGGATCTCCGCAACGATCTCGTGGATCAGCTTGCGTGAGGAAATCTCGATTCCCTTGGCGGCGTTGCAGATCGACAGGCTGGCGGGCGAAACGGGGGCAAGCCTGAGAAGCGTTTCCCGGAGCGCCTGGGTAGGAATGGCGAGAATCCAGCGCCCGGAGTGGCAGGCCGCTTCTTCCATATCGCTTGTGGCGCTCAGGGAGGGGCTAAGCGGGGCTTCGGCAAGGTAGCGGGGGTTGTGCCCGGTGGCGGCGATGGCCCGTGCCTGGTCTTCGTGGCGGCACCAGAGGACGACGTCATGTCCCCGCCTTGAGGCGAGGTCCGCCAGGGCGGTGCCCCAGCTTCCCGCACCGAAAACGGTGATGGCTTCCATTTGAATCCCTCCAGCATCGTTGTTTTGCGTTCTTCGGGCGAATTCACTTTAGCACGAAACCCCGCGTTAGCGGGAAAGAGCGAAATTTCCGAAAAAACCTGAACAAAAGGGCAGAGTATCCTGTATAATCAACCGGATTTTTGAGGGGCATAGTCCCCGGAACAGGGGGCAAAGTCCCCGAAGAAGGAGGATCCCGATGGAGCGCGTGACACTCACCCTGGGCGACGGAACAATGTGGCAGGGCTTTTCGGCGAACGGCCTCGCGAGGGCTGAAGGCGAGGTTGTCTTCACCACGGCCAGCTGCGGCTATCCCCAATCGTTGACGGACCCGTCCTACAACGGGCAGGTCCTGGTCTTTGCCTTCCCGCTGGTGGGCAACTACGGCGTGGACGAGGAGCGGCTGGAAAGCGCGAGACCGTGGGTGAGAGCCGTCATTGCCAGTTCCCTGACGGGTGAATCCCGCCTGGGTCCCCCGCTCGGCGAGTGGTTGTCGCGCTGGGACATCCCGGCGGTGACGGGCGTGGATACGCGTGCCCTCATCAGGCACCTGCGCGAAAAAGGCACGGCCATGGGGCGTCTCGGGACGAAGCCCGAGTACCCGAAGGCATCGGACCTTCCCCACGACCTGGCGATAGAGGTCTCGGCCCCCGAATTGAAAATCCACAACGAATCAGGGAATGGCCCCCGTATCGCCCTCCTGGACTACGGGGTGAAGGCCAACATCATCCGTGAGCTGGTGCTGAGGGGGTGCACGGTTTTCCAGTGCCCGGCCGCGATGGAGGCAAGCGAAGTCCTGTCGCTCAGGCCCGATGGCGTTGTCCTGAGCAATGGGCCCGGCGACCCCTCCTGGCTGGTTCCCCAGGTAAGGACCGTTGCAAGCCTGCTGGGGCGCCTTCCCCTCTGGGGAATCTGCCTGGGGCTGCAGGTCATGGCCCTGGCGGCGGGTGCGAAGACCTACAAGCTGCCTTACGGGCACCGCGGAGTGAACCACGCGGTGGCGGAGGCAGGGGGCCGTAAGGGCTGGATCACCAGCCAGAACCACGGCTACGCGGCGGACGGGCAAAGCCTTTCGGGCACCGGGTTTTCCGTTTCCCTGAAACACCTGGGGGATGGGAGCGTGGAGGGGATAAGGAGCGAGCGTCACAAGGCCTGGGCGGTGCAGTTTCACCCGGAAGCCTGCGCGGGGCCGCGAGACACGGGTTTTCTTTTCGACGAATTCCTGAAGGGGTTGAAATAGATGAAATCTCCCACGGAAAAAACGATCCAGAGCGTGCTGGTCCTGGGTTCCGGCCCGATCCGCATCGGACAGGCTGCGGAATTCGACTATTCGGGAAGCCAGGCCTGCCGGGCACTGCAGGAGGAAGGCATCCGGGTCATCCTCCTGAACAGCAACCCCGCGACGATCCAGACGGACCCCGGCCTGGCAGAGGTGATCTATCTCCGTCCCCTCACCCCGGAGGTGATCGAGGACATCCTGAAGGCCCACCGCCCGGACGGGGTTATCGCCACGCTGGGTGGGCAAACGGCGCTGAACCTGCTGGTCGAGCTTCACAGGCAGGGAACCTGGAAGCGCTACGGGACGCTCCCCCTGGGGACATCCCCCGAAACGGTGGACGAGGCCGAAGGGCGGGAACCCTTCCGGGACCTCATGAAATCAATCGGGGAACCGGTCGTTGAAAGCCGGATCGTCACGGAACCCGACGCGGCCGTGGAATTTGCCCGGGGTGTGCCTTTCCCCCTGGTCATCCGGCCGGACTTCACGCTGGGTGGAACGGGCGGCGGCGTGGCCTACGACGAGGGCTCCCTCGTGGAAAGGGTCCTGGAAGGAGTGGCGGCCTCACCGACCAACCGGGTTCTGGTGGAGCGTTACCTTTCCGGTTGGTACGAGGTGGAACTCGAGATCGTTCGCGACGGCTACGGCAACGCCCTCTGCATCTGCGGCATGGAAAACGTGGATCCCATGGGGATCCATACGGGAGACAGCATCGTGGTGGCGCCGGTCCTGACCTTGAGCGACAGCCAGTGGCAGCGCCTGCGCACGGCAGCCCTGCACATCGTCGGCGCCCTGGATGTCCGGGGGGCCTGCAACGTCCAATTTGCCGTTTCCCCGGACATGGAGGAGTACGCGGTCATCGAGGTGAACCCGAGGGCAAGCCGTTCAAGCGCCCTGGCCAGCAAGGCCACGGGGTATCCCATCGCCCGCATGGCGGCGAAGATCGCCCTGGGAAAATCCCTGGCGGAGATGCCGAACCCCGTCACGGGAGTGGGGAGCGCCCTTTCGGAACCGGCCCTCGACTACGTGGCGGTGAAGTTCCCCCGGTGGCCTTTCGACAAGTTCCCCGATGCGGACACCACCCTTGGGACGCGGATGAAGTCCACGGGCGAAGTCCTCGCCCTTGGGCCCAATTTCGCCCAGGCGCTCCTGAAGGCCATGAGGTCCGTCGAGTGGGGGGGCGGCCTGCGTCCCGTTTCGCTTTCGGAGATGCCCGACCGGGCGCTTTGGGCGGAAGTCGGGCGGGCGACCCACAGGCGTCTCTGGTTTGTCTTCGAACTGCTCCGGAGGGGGGAAGAGGTGGAGGCCCTGGCGGAAGCCAGCGGGATTTCCCCGTTCTTCCTGCGCCGGATGAAAACCGTTGTCGAAGCGGAGAAGGCCCTCGCCGAAGGCGGGCTTTGCGACACGGAAGCCCTCGAAAACGCGAAGTTCCTGGGGCTGGCAGACAGGGACATCTCGGCGCTGGTGGGGGTTCCGGAGGAAACGGTCCGCTCGGGCCGCATTTCCGCCGGTATCGAACAGGGTTTTCGCGAGGTGGACGGCTGCGCGGGGGAGACGCCGGCGGGTTCCAGGTATCTCTACGGCGCCTACGGCGTCGCAAGCGACGGGCCCCCCGAAAGCACCGTCCCGGCTGTGGTGGTGCTGGGATCGGGGCCGATCCGCATCGGGCAGGGGATCGAGTTCGACTATTGCTGCGTGAAGGCGGTGGAGGCCCTCAAGACGATGGGGATCCGGGCCGTCATGGCAAACAACAACCCGGAAACGGTGAGCACCGACCATGACCTTTCCGATGCCCTCTACCTGGAACCGCTGACGGTGGAGGATGTCCTGCCGATCGTCAGGAGGGAGAAGGCACGGGGCGTGTTCGTATCCTACGGCGGACAGACGGCCCTTCGGCTGGGGATGGAACTGGCCGACCTGGGTGTCCCCCTGGTGGGGACGGGGCTTGGTGCCATAGAGGCGGCAGAGGATCGTGGGCAGTTTTCGGCCATCCTGAAGGACCTGGGAATTTCCCAGCCGGAAGGGGGAGCGGTCCGTTCGACAGAGGAGGCCCTCGACCTGGCCGCGCGCCTCGGGTACCCGCTCATGGTCCGGCCCAGTTTCGTCATCGGGGGCCTGGCCATGGCCCTCGTGGAAAGCGAGCCCGACCTGCGGGCCGTCCTGGGCCTGGCCTTCGAGGCCATGCCCGGGCAGTCCGTCCTCGTGGACCGTTTCCTTGCGGGAACGGAGTATGAACTCGACGCGGTCTGTGACGGCGGGGACATCCTGGTTCCCGGCATCTTCGAACACCTCGATCCGGCCGGGATCCACTCCGGGGACTCCATGGCGGTTTTCCCGGACCTTTCCCTGAGCCCGGCCAGGCGGGAGGAAATGATGCGCATCGTCGCCTCGATCTCCGAGGCCCTTGACGTCCGCGGGCTTCTCAACGTCCAGTTCGTCGAGAACGGCGGGCAGCTTTACGTCATCGAGGCAAACCCGCGCGCCAGCAGGACGGTTCCCATAGCCGGGAAACTGACCGGCCTTCCCCTGGTGGACCTTTCCGTGAAGGTTGCCCTCGGCCAGCGCCTCCGGAATCTTGGCGTTCCCCTGGGGCTTTTGCCTCCGCGCGGTCCCCTGGGGGTCAAGGTTCCCGTTTTCTCCACGGAGAAGCTTCCTGGGGTGGACAGCCGCCCGGGCCCCCAGATGCAGTCGACGGGGGAGTCCCTGGGCGTGGGCGAGTGCGTTTCCACGGCCCTCTGGGAGGGCATCAGGGGGGCTGGCTGGACCCTTCCCGACCGGGGCAGGATCCTCGTTTCCGTGAACGATGCCTCGAAACACGGGGCCTGCAGCGTGGCTGCCACTCTCTTCGGGCTCGGCTGGGACATCGAGGCCACCGCCGGGACCGCAGCGTTCTTCCGGCGTTGGGGGCTGCCCGCGGCACCGGTGGAAAAGGGGGAGGCCCTGGTGAGCGCGCTCCGGGAGCATCGCTGGGACCTGGTCGTAAACGTCGCCGGGTCGCGCCTGGGGGCCCTGAAGGACGGCTACGCGATCCGCAGGGCGGCCATCGAAACGGGAATTCCCTGCGTAAACAGCCTTCCGGTTGCCTCCGCCCTTGCGCTGGCCCTCGCGGTCCGGCGTGGTAACATGAAGCCCTAGAGGTGGAGTTTCCGTTTTTTGGGGGGTTGCGGATGCGCAGGTCCAGGCTGAATTTGTCCGGTGCGATCGGGCTTCTCGCCGTTGCGCTGTTTCTTGCGGCGCCGGCGGTGGGAGCCGGGGTGAATGCGGAAAGCATCAGGGGTCCCAGGGTCGGCGAACTCTACATGGTCGTCGTCCGGGATCCCGACGCCGCCATCCTTGCCCTCGAGCGAGGCAAGCTGGATATCCTCGGGGACGTCACCCGTCCCTCGGACATCCGGAGGATTTCGAAGAACCCCGGTTTCGACCTGTCCATGGCCCAGGGCTTTCACATGGCCCAGGTGGGGTTCAACCTGCGGAAATCCCCCTGGGATGACCCTGACCTCCGCAGGGCCGCGGCAATGGTCATCCCGCGGGACCGCCTGGTTCGCGAACTCTTCTCGGGTTACTCGGCGCCGCTCACGACTTTCCTGCCTCCCGTTTCGCCCTATTGCGACAAGGCCGCTTCGGCTCCCCGGTTCGATCCCGAAGGAGCGAGGGCCCTGCTTAAAAAGGCGGGGTGGTCCTGGAACGACCTGGGGGTTCTCGTCCCGCCGAAGGGAAAGGTTCCCCTTCCGGAAGCGACGATACTCTCCCCCACGGCGGGGGTGGCCCCCACGACGGCCGAACTGGCCGACCGGATCGCCGGGGCCTTGAGGGAACTGGGAATCCCGGTCAAGGCTGAGCCCCTGGATTTTGCCGCCATGATCCAGCGCATCGACGAGCACAAGTTCGACCTCTACCTCATGGCGTGGCAGCTCGGCCGTGATCCCGACAGCCTGTATGCCTTCTACCACTCTTCCATGGACGTGAAGGGGGGGTACAACCAGACGGGGATCAGGGACCCGGAGGTCGACCGTTTGCTGGAAGCCCTTCGCTACGCACCGGACGAGCCTGCCGCCCGCAAGGCCGCGGTGGCTGCCCAAAAAGCCCTTGCGGACAGGCTGCCCATCATTCCCGTCTATACCCGCTACTCGGTGGCGGCCGTCTCGAAAGGATGGAAAGGGGTGGTCACCACCAGGGCGGTGACAGCCGACAACAGCTGGAGCCTGCTGGCGATGTCCCCGGCCTCGGGTGCCATGAGGCCCCTTTACTGGGCCCTGGGGGACGAACCCCGGACCCTGAACCCTTTCACGGCCAGCACGGCGACGGACTGGCAGGTCCTGGGACTCGTTTACGACACCCTCATGACGGTGAACCCGAACGACCTGGGAGACCTGCCCTGGCTGGCACGCTCCTGGAAGGTCGAGACCGTCAAGGGGCAAAGCGGTCCCCGCACGCGCCTGACCTTTACCCTTCGTTCCGACGTCTCCTGGCAGGACGGGAGCCCCTTCACGGCGAAGGACGTCCGGGCGACCCTGCTTTTCCTCCGGAAAAATGCCGTTCCGCGCTACTTCGATTCGGTCCGCGACATCGATTCCGTCTCGGCTCGCGACGCGCACACCCTCACCGTGACGATGAAAAACGTGAGCTACTGGCATCTCCATTCCATCGCCGGCATTCCCGTTTTCCCCGCCGCTCTTCTCGACAGGGTCAAGGATTGGCGCTCATGGCAGCCGGCACGCAAGGCACTCCCCGGGAGCAAGGGCTTGACTGAGCTTTTCGGAACGGGCCCCTTCGTCTTCAGGGAGATGCGCTCCGGGGATTTCGTCCGGTTTTCCCGGAACGACCGGTTCTGGCTGATCCAGCGGTGATTTCCATGAGGGGGTACTGGGCGCGGCGGCTGGGCGGGGCCGCCTGCGTGGTGGCGATCGTGCTTGTTGCGAATTTCTTCCTGTTCAGGCTGATGCCCGGCGATCCGGTGAGCACCGTCCTGGATCCCCGTTTCTCCCCGCAGGCAAAGGCGGAACTGGAGGTCCTCTACGGCCTCGATCGTCCGGTACCGGTCCAGTTTTTGATTTACCTGCGGAGGACCGTCACCTTCGATTTCGGGCTCTCCTTTGCGACCCAGCGTCCCGTCCTGGACGAAATCATGGGGCGCCTGCCCAACACCCTGGCCCTGCTTGTCCCGGCCTACCTCCTGTCGGTCGTCCTGGGCACCGTCCTCGGGGTGCTGGCTGCCCGCCGGAGAGGCAAGGCCGCCGAAAAGGCCGTCCTCACGGCGGGAGCCATGTCCTTTTCCTTCCCGTCGTTTTTCGTCCAGATGGTCCTCCTGCTGCTTTTCGCCTACGTCGTTCCCGTTTTTCCCCTGCGGGGCAGCCTTTCCATCCCCCCTCCTCAGGGAACCTGGTCCATCCTGGCCGACCGGGTATGGCACCTGGCCTTGCCCGTCGGGTCTCTCGTCCTCCTGGGCTTCGGAGGCTGGGCCCTCACGGTTCGAAATCTTGTCGTCAAGGTCATGGGCGAGGATTTCATGATCCTTGCCAGGGCCAAGGGGATAGGCGAACGCCGTCTTTTCTGGGGGCATGCGTTCCGGGCGGTCCTTCCTCCCCTCGTGACCCTTTTCCTCCTCTCCCTTCCCGGGGTCGTCTCGGGAGCCGTCCTCACGGAGACCGTCTTTTCCCTTCACGGGGTGGGGCGATTCCTGCTCGACTCCGTCCTCGGCCAGGATTACCCGGCCGCCGGGGCGGCGTTCTACCTCCTGACCCTCATCACGGTTGCGAGCAACCTGGTCGCGGATTTCCTGGTCCAGTTCACCGACCCGAGGATCAGGACCGGCGGGGGGGCGTCCCGATGAAGCGCCTTCGCTGGAGTGCCTGGGCCCTGTTGCTTCTGCTCTTTTCCGGGTTTGTCCTTCCGTTTTTCCTCGCGGGTGACCCGAAAGAACCCGTGGCCTCTCCCTTTGCCAGGCCGGCCTGGGTGGGAGGAAAACAACCTCCGGCCCTCGCCTTCTCCGTTCCGGCCGGCGAGGAGAAAGCCTTTGCCTGGTCCTGGGAGGCCCCGCGGGGCTTGTCCGTTTCGGGGGAGATCCGGTTCGCCGGGATCCCGGGAGAGGCGCGCCTCACCTGGGAGACACCCCGGGGCGAGATCCTGGTTCTCGCGGACCTTTCGGGTTCGGAAAAGGCCGCTCTCGATCTCGATGCCCGGGACATGGCTTTTCGCGCGGCCCTGGGGCTTTCCCCGTTTGACGAGTCCCTGGAGGGGCTCTTCGACGGCACCGGGACAATCCGCGTGCGGATCGAAAGCGATGTCCCGGTGATCAATTCCTCCGTCCGCGTCCGGATACCGGGCGACCGCTGGGGAATTTTCGGCACCGACCAGAGGGGGCGCGATGTTTTCAGGCTTTTCCTCATCGGGATCAGGGTTTCGCTCATCGTGGGCATCATGGCCGTGCTCGTTTCCACGGTGATCGGGCTATCTGCGGGCCTTCTCGGGGGCTACGTCGGAGGTGTCGTCGACGCCCTGCTCATGCGGGCCGTGGACGTCCTCCTGTCGATCCCCATTTTGCCGATCCTCATGGTCCTTGCGGCACTATGGGGAAAGGGGCTGTGGCAGCTGGTCCTGATCCTGGGTCTCTTCTCGTGGATGGGGACGGCACGCACCGTCCGCTCCATGACGCTGTCGTTCAGGGAGGCACCCTACGTCGAGGCGCTGCGGGCGATAGGGGCCCCGACCTTCTACATCCTTGCCCGCCACGGGGTTCCCACGGTGATGCCGCTGCTGCTGGCCAACATTGCGCTGGGGGTTCCGGGGGTTATCCTTTCAGAGGCGGCGCTGGCCTACCTGGGGCTTTCCGACCCCCGCGTCATTTCCTGGGGACGCATGCTCCACGAGGCCCAGTCCTTCGGGGCCTTCACGACGGGAGCCTGGTGGCTCCTCCTGCCTCCCGGCCTGGGCATCGCCCTTCTCTGCCTGGTCTTCATGGACCTGGGCCGTGCCCTGGAGGAATGGGCCGATCCCCGGCTGAAAGGAGGAGGGGCATGATCGCGCTTGAAAACCTCTCCGTGCGCTACCGGTCGGGAGACCGGGAGGTGGCTGCCCTGTCCGGCGTAAGCCTGGCCCTTCCCTCCGGCCGGGTGACGGGCCTGGTCGGAGAGTCCGGGAGCGGAAAGACGACTTTGGTCATGGCCATCCTGGGGTTGCTGCCCCCGGAGGCCCGCATCGCGGGACACATCCTCCTTGACGGGGTGGATGTGGTCGGCATCGGCGATTCCGCACTGGACCGGTTTCGCTGGACACGGGTCGCCCTGGTTCCCCAGGGGAGCCAGAATGCCTTCAACCCGGTCCTCTCCATCGGTGAACAAATTGCCGAACCGATCCGCGTTCATCTCGGCCTCTCCAGGCAGGAGGCCGGCAGGAGAACCTGGCGGCTGCTGGACGAGGTGGGGTTGGGGAAACGGATGGCGGGGAGATTCCCCCACGAGCTTTCCGGCGGGCAGAGACAGCGGGCGGCCCTGGCCATGGCGCTCTCGTGCGATCCTGCTTTCCTGCTGGCCGACGAACCCACCACGGCCCTGGACGTGATCATCCAGGCGGAGATCGTCGAGCTGCTGAGAAGGACCGTGAGGGAAAGGAAGATGGGGATGGCGGTGGTCACCCACGACCTGCCGCTCGCTTCAGGCCTTTGCGAGACCATTTGCGTGCTCGACGGGGGAAGGCTCGTGGAAACCCTTCCCGCGGGCGATTTGGCCGGGAATGCCCGGCATCCCCGGACCCGGGCGCTGGTGAAGGCCCTCCTGGAAATGGAGCAGGCCCGGCCATGAGCTCCCTGCTTGAGATCCGGGACATTCACGTGACTTTCCATGGCCGCAGGGGCACGGAGAAGGCCCTTCGCGGTGTCGACATGGATCTTGCCCCCGGAGAAAGCCTGGCGGTGGTGGGGGAGTCGGGAAGCGGCAAGACGACCCTTCTGCGGGCGGCACTCGGGCTCGTGCCTCCAGCCCGGGGGAACGTCCGCCTTTTCGGGAAGGACCTGCAGGGCCTGAAGCGGGACCAGAGGATCGGGATTCTGCGCCGGTGCGGGCTCATGCCCCAGGATCCCTACGGGGCCGTTCCGCCAACCCTGTCCGTTCGGGAAGCGGTGATGGAACCCCTCCTCCTGGTCAACGGCTTCGGGGCAAGGGAGGCCTGTGCCCGGAAGGCGGAAGCCCTTTTGCGGGAATGGGGGCTGCCCGATGAGACCCTCTGGGGTGCGCGGGTCTCCAGTTCGCTTTCAGGGGGGCAGCGCCAGAGGGTCTGCGGGGCCAGGGCGATGGCGCTGGATCCGCAGCTTTTCCTGGCGGACGAGCCTACCAGCATGCAGGATGCGTCGCTTCGGGGCGAAATCGTGTCCGTCCTTGAAAGCCGCGTTTCTTCGGGGATGGGGCTGGTCCTCGTGACCCACGACCTGTTGCTGGCACGTCGGGCTGCGCGTACGGGACTCGTCCTGTACAGGGGGGTTGCCGTAGAGAAGGCTCCGACCGCGGATCTCCTGGACAATCCCCTCCATCCCTACACCGCAGCACTTGCCAGGGCCCTTCCGAGGCTTGGCAGGGCCATCCTTCCCCCTTCCGAAAGCCGCGCCTGCGAAGGGCTGGGATGTCCCTACGCGGACCGCTGCGAAAAGGCCGGCCCGGAGTGCGTCGAGGCGCCATCCCTGAAGGAGGTTTCCCCGGGGAGGTTCGTGGCCTGCCACAAGGCCTGAAAACTCCAGAAACAGGAGGCTTTTTTGATGTTTTTCATGAAAAACGGCAGCGCCCTTCCCCGGTTTCTCGCCCGGAGCGCCCTCATCGCGGCTCTCTATGCCCTGCTGGTGCTGGCTTTCGCCCCCCTTTCCTTCGGTCCTGTGCAATTCAGGGTTGCAGAGGCCATGACCCTGTTGCCCTGGCTTTTGCCGGAGGCGATTCCCGGCCTTTTCGTCGGTTGCCTCGTGTCGAACCTGTTCGGGGGCCTTGGGATCGTCGACATGGTTTTCGGGAGCCTTGCGACGCTTGCCGCAGCCTGGCTCACGCGGCGCATGCCGGGCCTCTTCTGGGCGGCCGTTCCGCCGGTGCTGGTGAACGCCCTGGTGGTGGGGACCTATCTTTCCTTTCTCCTTGATGTTCCGCTGGGGGCAACAATCCTTTACGTGGGCCTGGGAGAGGCAGGGGTCTGCTTCCTGCTTGGAGTTCCCCTTGCGACGCTGCTGGGACGCGTCCTGAAGGATCGGGGGGCAAGATCGTCCTGAGCGTGCGAAAAGAGGGGGCCCCGAGGGGCCCCCTCTTGCGTCCGTCGTCCGGTTACGGGACCTGGACCGAGCTCGTGGTGCCGTCGTCCCACGTTGCGACCAGTTCGTACCGGGATTGAGGCAACTGCAGGGTGCCGTTGTTTTCCACGAAGAGGTAAAGGGAGCGGTTGGGCGGGACCGGGATGGAAACGGACCCGTTGGCCTGGCTAAGCATCCCTCCCCCGGCAGCCCTGACGGCCATGGTCCAGCGCCCGTTCCCCGGAAGGGTGTCCCATATCCCTCGAACGCCGATGTTCCTCAGGCTAAGGGCCTTGATCGTTCCCCGGCCCTTGACCTTCAGGGTGAAGACCCAGTCTCCCTTGCCGTTTTTCAGGAGCCGGTCGTACGGTCCGACATAGTCGCTCGAGGCTTGTCTTGGCTTCGACAACTCAAGTTCGCGTTTTTCGATCATCGGAAGCGCTCCGACAAGGCGCGCGGGGATTTCCTTCTCCAGAAGGCGCCCGTCGCTGAAGGCCAGGGAAATCTTGAAGGCGGAGGCCTTGTCGTCCAGGGTCCCGTTGTCTTCCACCCAGAGCTGGAGGGACGTGGTTCCTTCAACGGGAACCCTGATGGAGCCGTTCGGTGCGTTCAGCACCGGGCCACCCGGCCGTGTGGCTGCGAGGACCCAGCGACCGTTGTTGGGGATCGTGTCCCATTCTCCGCCCTTCGTCATGTTGACCAGCCGGATGCCCGTCAGCGTTCCCTTGCCGGTGAACCTGATGTCGAAACGGTCATCCCGGTTGAGGTTGCCCGACAGGTTTTCTCCCTTCCCGACATAGTCGTAGCTGCCGACCCCGGACAGCACCGCATCCAGGAAATCCCCGTCCCCTGTTTCGGCAGAGGCGGTGTAAGGCTTGATATCCTCCTCCAGGACTCTTCCGTCATCGTAGACCAGGGTGAGCCTCGATCGGGTTTCGGCTTTGCCCAGGGAGTCGTTGTCCTCCAGCCAGAGGATGAACGCGGCGGGTTCCGAAATGGGGATGTTGATCGCCCCGTCGGAGCGGTTGAGGATCTCTCCGTTTGTCCGCGTCACGGCCAGGAGCCACTTGCCGTTCCCGGGCAGCGTGTCCCATTCCCCGGATGGGCCCCTCACGTTGGCGACTTTCATGCCGATAAGGGTCCCGGGGGAGTCCAGCTTCACGTCTATCCGCCAGTCGGTTTTCCCGTTCCCGGTCCGCCGCTCGTTCCGGCCCACGAGGTCCCGGTTCCCTTCGCCCATCATCGTCGCCTGCAGGCGTTCGGAAAGCTGGACGGGGGGCTCGGCGGCCTGGGCCGCGATGGTTCCACGCAGCCGCTTGCCGTCGGCAAAACGGAGGATCACTTCGAAGCGGGTCCTCCCGTCCGCGATGGAGCCATTGTCCGTAATCGAGAGGTCCAGGACGGTTCGCCCGGAAATGGGGATCTCGATGCTTCCGTCGCTGTTGTTCAGGGTGTTCCGGCCCTGGACTACGGCGATGGCCCATCGGCCGTTGCCCGGGATGGTGTCCCAAACGGCGGTCGGGTTTCCTTCGACGAGGTTGCGGACCTCCGCTTCCACCAGGGTACCCGCCCCTTCAAGCTCGAGCCGGATCCGCTCATCGGGCCTTCCGTCTCCCTGGATGGCTTCGTATCGGCCCGTGAGGTCCCGTGTTCCCCTTTCAACCCAGCGGACGGTCATGAGCCTGGCCGTCGTGGGGGTGACGGACGGAGGGATCGTGATGGTGGAAGTGGCCTCCGAGTTGTCGAGGAAGCGGGCCGTGAGGGCGAATTTTCCCCCGCGGGCGATCGCCCCGTTGTCCGCCACGGAGAACTCGATTCCCAGCCCGAGAAGGAAGGGAACCATGGGCAGGCGCCCGCTGGCTTCGGTCAGCAGGTTTCCCGAGTTGTCCTTGACCTGCATTCCCCAGCTGGAGTTGCCCGGGGTCGTGTCCCAGGTGCCGTTGCCGTCCAGGGATCTCAGCTGGAGCCCGGCAAGGGCTCCAGCCCCTGTGATCGACGCGGAAAAACGTGCATCGGGCCTGCCGTCCGGAGTGCTGCTTTCCCCCTGCCCGACCGCATCTGACGGGCCGAAGCCCGCGAAGGTGAAGCCGGCAATGTCGCCCATTGCAGCGAGGGCCGCCGATGCAAGCAAAAGAAGAACCACCGCAGAGGCCCCAAAGGACCTGGCAAATCTTCGTAACATGACGATCACTCCTCTTGGGGTTACCCCCTGATGGTGTTTATATTATAGAAGCATTTTAGCACAGGGTCGGAGTGCCGTCATGGCCCCGGGGACTTTCGATCCCGGCCTTTGTCCTCTTCCCGTCACGGTTCCAAAATGTTACCATTCCTTTAAACGGGGGTGGGATCGAGTGACGAAGGTCATGCTCTGCGGGCGGGGCGGTAGCGGGAAAAGCACGGTCACGGCCATGATGGCGCGTTACCTGGCTGCCAACGGGCAAAAGGTCCTGGTGATGGATGCGGACACCAGCAGCCGGGCTCTTTCAAGCCTGGTGGGGCTAAAGAGGCCGGATCACAGCCTGGCCGACGAACTGGGGGGGCCGGAAGCACTGTCAAGAAAACTCGGAGCCTACCTTTCCCAAAGCGGTGACCAGGATTGCAGGATCCATGTCGACGAGCTGCCCGCGGCCTGCACCAGCCGGCGGGATTGCCTGGCGCTCCTGGAAGTCGGAAAGGCCTGGCCTGGGGGCGACGATGCCGGGCATATCCTCGAGGAGCTGGGGCGGACCGTTCTAAGCCGCCTGGACGACCGCAACTGGTGGGTCCTCGTGGACAACGAGGCCGGTATGGACCGTTACGGTTCCAGCCACCGATGTACCGACGCCTTTCTATTCGTTTCCGACGGTTCTGCCGAGTCGCTTGAGTCCGCCGCATTTGCCTCCCGCCTTTTCCTGGAAGTCGAGAAACCTCTTTTGACCCTGCTTAACCGCGTTGAGCCGGATGGAATCGAGGAGGCGATATCCCGGGCAAGGCGCCTGGGAGTGACCATCGATGCCGTGATTCCTCCCGCTTCCTGTGTCCTGGAATCGGCGGCCGAAGGCAGGCCTGTCCCGCTTAAGGGCGAGGCGGCCCTGGCGATCGGCCAGGTTGTTTCGCGCCTCGCCTCAATGGTGAACCCGTCGGGCAGGGTGCAGGTGCGCCACAGGTTTTAGGAAAAGCGTTGACACCCCACGCGTGTGGGGGTATAAGTCTGCTTGGCATCGGGGGAGTCGGAAAACCGGCTGAGAGGAGGCGAAGGCCTCGACCCCTGGAACCTGATCCGGGTCATACCGGCGAAGGAAAGATGCGAGACATCCCATAAGTCGCGTTTCCCTTCCCCTGTCCCCTCGCGGTTCCCCATTCCCGAGATGCCCAATCGCTGCCCATGCCGTCCGCTCGTGCCTTCGGCCTGGGGCAGATTTGTGGGGGAATCCGGTCATGAAGCCCAATGTGAAGATCATGGTGGAAGGTGCCCTGGCAGCGGCCCTGACGGTCGCGCTTTCCTACGTCAAGCTCTGGGAGATGCCCCAGGGCGGCTCGATCACGCTGGAAGCCATCCCGCTGCTCGTGTATTCCCTGAGACGCGGAGTGCGCTCAGGAGTCGGCGCCGGGGCGGTGGCGGGCCTCCTTCAGCTCCTGCTCGGAGGGTATATCGTCCATCCGGTCCAGGCCGTGCTGGACTATCCCCTGGCATTTGCCGCCCTGGGCCTGGCGGGAGTTTTCAAGAAACCGCTCTGGGCGGGAACGGTCCTGGGCAGCCTTGCGCGGTTTGCCTGCCACGTCCTGTCGGGCGCGGTTTTCTTCGGGAGCTATGCCCCCAAGGGGACGAACGTCTGGGCCTATTCCCTGACTTACAACGGGAGTTACATGCTCCCGAATCTTGTCATTGCCGTGGTGGTCGTTTACCTGCTGTGGCCGAGGCTTTCGCGCATTTCCTAGCCGCAGGGGATTGAAAAAAGAGGCCCGGGCGCCAGTGCGCCCGGGCCTCTTGCGATTGGCAGGGTCGATTCCCGAAAGGATCAGGCTTCGCTTTCCACCTCGTCATCCAGTTCGGCAGGGTCGAGGGCGAGCCACCGCCTCCAGTCGAAGCGGAAAAACCCGCTCGTGACGTAGATGCACATCGCGGCCAACGGGGCTTTCCCCTGCAGGGTGGCGATGAGCGTGACGGTGAGGGCGAACATGAAGGCCACCTTCATCCGGTTGACGTTTCCTCCGCGAAGGCGTTTCAAATTCCCGTAGGGGATGTTCGACACCATCAGGAGGCCTGTGCCCACTGCGAGCAGGCTCGCAAGGACCGGCGGGACGGTCAGGCCGCCCATGACCATGGAGGCCAGGAAAAGTCCACCGGCCGGGATGGGAAGCCCCTGGAACGGGCCCGGGGCGTGGCAGACGTTGAACCTCGCCAGGCGCAGCGCGCCGCAAAGCCCGAAAAAGGCTGCAGAAAGGGCGCCGACGATCCCGAACCAGCCCCAGAGGAAGACGGCGTAGAAGAGGAGGGCCGGGGCTGCGCCAAAACTGACGGCATCGGCCAGGCTGTCCAGCTCGACTCCGAACTCGGTGCTGCCGCCCAGGCTCCGGGCCATCTTGCCGTCCATGGCATCGAAGAAGACGGCGGCCATGATGAGCCACGCAGCGGGCTGGTAATGTCCCTGCAGGGTGAGGATCATCGAGAGGATTCCGCTCAGGATGTTGCCGCTGGTGATCATGTTGGGGATGATCTTGCGGAAGGGAAGGGAGCGAGCCTTACGACGGATTCGTTTCATCAAAGTGGCCTCCTATCGGCGTTTCGCCTGCCCGAACCCGGTCGCCGACGCTGACGAGGGGCCTGACTGACGCGGGGAGATAAACTTCCACCTTTGAACCAAGCTTGATCATGCCATACCTCTGGCCCCTTGTCAAAACGCCGCCCCTCCCGACCCTCGAGGCGATCCGCCTGGCAAGCAGGCCGGCGATCTGCACGAGAAGGGTCTTCCCATGGGCGGTGTCCATGCCGACGTAAAAGCGCTCGTTTTCCATCGAAGCCTTGGGGTGATAGGCTGCCAGGCGCTTCCCGGGAACATAGTCGAGAAACTCGACGGAGCCGGCAGTCGGTGCCCGGTTGACATGAACGTCGAGCGGCGACATGAAGATGCCGATGCACAGGGCCGGCCCCGTGAAGGGGTGCTCGGCGGGGGCGATTTCCATGACCCTGCCGTCCGCCGGACTGACCCAGAGATTTTCGTCCTTGGGAGGGACCCTCTCGGGGTCCCTGTAGAACCAGAGGAGAAGCAGGAGGAAGGCAAGGAAAACGCCTCCCACCGGAAGGGCGATCAACGAGCCCCCGGCGGCCATGAAAGCACAGGCCGCGATGGCGGGCAGCCCTTCCCGGGCCAGCTTCGGCATTCCCCTAGACCTCCAGGTCGCAGGCGGTGTCGACGACGACGCTGACATCCGACACGCTGTCGCCGCCATCCAGGCGGACAAGGATCGACCCGGTTGCGATACGGCTCAGGAGCGGAATCCCCGAAGCGCTCTGGCGTACCATCCGGCCGCGGCTGGATATGACCACGACTTCGTCCTCGGGGAGGACGCCCCAGGACCCGACAAGTTCTCCCGTGCGGTCGCCGAGCCGCATGGCCCGTACTCCGCTCCCGCCCCTGTGATGCACGGGGAAGTCCTCGAAAGGCGTCCGCTTGCCGACGCCCCGTTCGCTGATGAAGAGGATGTCGAGCCCTTCCTGCAGGACATCGCAGCCCACCACCCTGTCGGAGTGGGGGAGGCGAATCCCGCGGACGCCCATGGCGAGGCGTCCCTGGGGCCTGAACTCCTCTTCCCTGACTCTCAGGGCCTGCCCGCGGGCCGTGGTCAGCAGCAGCTGGTTATCGCCCCGAGTAAACCGGACGCGTGCGATCGTGTCCCCTTCGGAAAGGCCAAGAACGCGCCTGCCCGCCCGGGTAAGGTTCTCCAGCTCGGAGACGGGGAGCCGCTTTGCGAGGCCCCTCTCGGTTACGAACACGACGAAGGCCGCTCCGCGGAGGCTCGAGTCCTTGAGGGCGACGATCCGTTCATCCTCCTCCAGGGAGACGAGGTCCCGGATCGGTTTGCCCTTGCCGCTCTTGGGCTCGGGCACGGAAAGTCCCTTCAGGGCGAACACCCTTCCGCGGGATGTAAATAGGAAGAGTTCCCGGTGGGTCGTCGTGCAGGTCATGATGGCGATTTCGTCTTCGCCCCTGAGGACCGCGCCCTTCACTCCCTTGCCCCCGCGTGACTGAGTGTGGAAGTCCTGGAGGGGAGAACGGCGGACGTAACCGTCGCGGGACAGGACGATGACGATGTCCGATTCCGGGATGAGTTCTTCGACTGAAACGTCTTCGGCGGCCGAGGAGATCTCGGTCTTGCGCGGTGTGGCGAATTTCCGCTTGACCTCTGCCAGTTCCTCGCGCACGACGGCGTCGAGGACGGCCGGGTTGCCGAGTATGGTCCTGTAGCGTTCGATGTCGGCCAAAAGGCTTGCCAGTTCCTCTTCGAGCTTGTGCCGCTCCAGTCCCGTGAGTCGCTGCAGCCGCATGTCGAGGATGGCCTGGGCCTGTGCCTCGGAGAAACCGAGTTCGTCCACCAGGCCGGCCTTTGCCGTTGCGGCGTCCCTGGAGGCCCGGATAAGCGCGATGACGGCTTCGATCATGTCCAGGGCCCGGACCAGGCCTTCCACGATGTGGGCCCGGTCCTCGGCCTTCCTCAGGCGGTAGGCGGTCCTGCGGCGGATGACGGAACGGCGGTGGTCCAGGTACACCCATAGCATTTCAAGCAGCGGGAGTTCCCGCGGACGGCCGTCCACCAGGGCCAGGTTGATCACGCCGAAGGTGCTCTGGAGGCTGGTTCGGCTGAACAGCTGCTTAAGGGTCACGTCGGGGTTCGCGTCCCTGTGAAGTTCAAGGACGACCCGCATTCCCCTGCGGTCGGACTCGTCGCGGATATCGGTGATTCCGTCCAGGTGCCCGGACTTGACTCCATCCGCGATCGCTTCCAGGAGGGCGGTCTTGTTGACCATGTAGGGGATCTCCGAGATGATGATCGCCTTTTTCCCTCGCTTGCCGTCGTCGACCGATGTTCTTCCCCGGACGATGACCTTGCCCCTGCCGGTGCGGTAGGCTTCCACGATGCCGTCGCGCCCCATGATGATGCCGCCCGTCGGGAAGTCGGGGCCGGGCACCAGGGAAATGAGGTCGCTCAGGTCCGACTCGGGATTGTCCAGGAGGGCGCAGAGGGCATCCACGATCTCACCCAGGTTGTGGGGCGGGATGTTCGTGGCCATGCCGACCGCGATGCCCGAGCTTCCGTTGACCAGGAGGTTGGGCAGGCGGGCGGGGAGGACGGTCGGTTCTTCCAGCGACTCGTCGAAGTTCGGCTGCCAGTCGACGGTGTCCTCGTCGATATCGGCCAGTGCTTCTTCGCCGAGCTGGCTCAACCTTGCCTCGGTATAACGCATGGCCGCCGGGGGATCGCCGTCGATGGAGCCGAAGTTCCCCTGCCCGTCGACGAGGGGGGCCCTCATGCTGAAGTCCTGGGCCATGCGGGCCATGGTGTCGTAAATAGCGGAATCACCGTGGGGGTGGTACTTGCCCATCGTCTCTCCGACGACTCGGGCCGACTTCTTGTAGGACTGGCTGTGGGACAGCCCCAACTCCCTCATGGCGTAAAGGATCCGCCGCTGTACGGGTTTGAGCCCATCCCGGGCATCGGGAAGGGCCCGCCCGACGATGACGCTCATGGCGTAGTCGAGGTAGCTGTGCTTGATCTCGTCCTCCAGGGGGAGAGGGATGACGCGCCCCAGCCCGGGAACGCTTTCTTTTTCCTTGCCTGCCTGGTCTTTTTCGGTGAAATCTGCCATGCGTGAGAACCTCCATCCGGCGGGGAAGCCACCTGTTTCACGAACCGGGCGCGGCGAGATGCCGCCGCGCCCGCAACCTAACTATTTTAACACAGCGGGTCGCAGGGTTCACCAGTGGTTCAGGTGCAGTGAACCGGGGTCGATCCCTTCGTGAGGGGGCTTGACCTCGTCCGGATAGCCGATGACCGCGATGCCGAGGACGTTGATGCCCTGCGGGATGTCCAGGATATGGCGGACCGCCTGCTCCCTTTCGGGGGTGTGGCGTACGCCCAGCCAGACGCTGCCAAGGCCGAGGGCGTGGGCTGCGAGCTGCAGGTTTTCCATGGCCGCGGAGCAGTCCTCTTCCCAGTAAAGGCGGGCAAAGTCGTTTTTTTCAGGATCGCCGCAGACCACCACCGCCAGCGGGGCCTGGTAGAGCATCTTGCCGTAGGGGTGGGCTTCCCCCAGGGCGTCCAGGACCGGGCGGTCGTCGACGACGACAAAGTGCCAGGGGCGGCTGTTTGCGGCGGTAGGAGCCGCACAGGCGCACTGCATGAGGCAATCCACCCTTTCGGGTTCGACGGGTTTCTGCAGGAACCGGCGGATGCTTCGCCTTCCAAGGATCGCCTGGATCACGGGGTCTTCTATTTCCTTCATGGGGTTCGTCTCTCCCTTCGGGTCGTTTTCTTCCATAATTTTACCGTAATTTGACCCGTGCCTGTCATAAATGCCAAGTCCGCTTGACAAGCGGGCGGCTTCAAGGATAATGGATCGGGTTGTCGAACAGGGAGGAAAAACGAAAGGTGACCGTCCCGAAAGACGGCCACTTTTTTTGTTATTTGGGAGGTTCACTTGGGAAACATGGAAAAAACGATTTCCGGATTTGACGATTACAGGCTGAGGCCCGAACTGGCCGCGGCGCTGGCGGAGCGGGGATTCACCACCCCGACGCCCGTTCAGGAAAGGGTGCTCTCGGACGAGAACGCACTGCTGGGGGATATGATCGTGCAGGCCAAGACAGGGTCGGGAAAGACCCTGGCCTTTGCCCTGCCGCTTATGAACGAAATGGATGCTGGAGAGAGCGAGCCCCGGATCCTGGTGCTTTCGCCGACAAGGGAACTGGCTCTCCAGACCTCGCACGAGTTCGAATCGATGGCCAGGGGCCTGAGGGTCCGCATCGCCGCCCTTGTCGGGGGCATGGACATGGAAACGCAGCTTCGCCGCCTCCGGGAAGGTGCGGGCGTCCTTGTGGGCACCCCGGGCCGGGTCCTCGACCACATTCGCCGCAAGGCCTTTGCCTGCAGTTCCATCCACACGGTCATCCTGGACGAGGGGGACCACATGCTGGACATGGGGTTCCGCGACGAGCTCGAGGCCATTCTGGATTCCCTTCCGGGCCGCGAGCGCACGTGGCTTTTCTCGGCGACCATGCCCGAAGAGGTCGTGCGGCTCTCTAGCCGATACTTGTCTTCCCCGCGCTGGATTTCACTCGTGGAGGACGAGGCGGCCCACGAAGACATCGCCCATCGGGCCTACCTTATCCCCTCGGGAAGGCGGGTCGAATCCCTGGTCAACGTGCTCCTCTGGGAGGCCCCGGAACGGGCGCTTGTCTTCTGCCCGACCCGCATCGAGACCGCAGAAGTGGCTGAAAGGCTGCAGGGCGCAGGCTTCAGCGCGCTCCCGCTACACGGCGACATGGGACAGAAAGAGCGGAACACGGCAATGGGAGCCTTCCGCGCCGGCAGGGTCCGGATACTGGTCTCCACCGACGTCGCTGCAAGGGGAATCGACGTGGAGGGTATCTCCCACGTCATCCAGCTCGGGCTTCCGGGAACCCTCGACAATTACGTCCACCGCAGCGGCCGGACAGGCCGGGCGGGAAACGAGGGACTCAGTCTCTCGCTTCTGACACCCCGGGACGCAAGGACCCTGAAGAGCCTTCTCAGGGGGCATTCCCTGAGCATCGAGTGGCTCTCCGTTCCGGATTCGCAGGAAATCCGGCTCCTGGAAAGGGGGCGGCTCGACCGCGAGCTGGCCGAGTGCGAGGAGCAGCCCCAGGAACTCTACCTCGAATGGGCCAGGGAAATCCTGTCCCGAAGCGAAGGGGAGTGCGCGGTGGCCAGGTTGCTCGAACGGTTTTTCGCGCAGCGTTCTTCAGGTTTTGCCCTCCGGAAGGAACTGGACCGGGAGATGGAAGCGGAGGAACGCCGTCGTTCCGCGAAGCGTGACGGATCGTCCTCCTTCCGCTCCAGCGGCTCCCGCGAAAGGGATTCGGGGTCGATGACGAGACTGAGGCTCGAGCGGGGAAGGGCGGATGGCCTGGAAGTCGGGGCCCTTCTTGGAATCCTTTGCCGTGCGCTTGGGGTGGACCGCAGGGAGATCGGGAACATTCGGCTGCGGGATCGTTATGCCGAGGTCGAACTTGGGGCAAGGGCGGCAAGGCAGCTGGAACGCCACAGGAAAGAACTCGAGAAAGAAGGGTACCTTTCCCCGGAGGGAAGCTCTCCCGCACGTAGGCAGAGGCCATCGGGAGAAAGGGAGCGCCCCTTTCACAGATAGATAAGGAAATTCAAACAGGCGAAGGGCGGGTTATTCCCGCCCTTCGCCTGTTTGAATACAAAATACATTTCCAGCCGGACGGGAGCTCGGGGGGAAAATTGCCGGGTACCGATAGGCTGAAAGCAGTCCATGACTCTGTTTATTCATTATTGTTTAGAATTTTTGTACAATTCCACATAAATGGTTGCATCGCGGTTCAGTTTGTTCGATAATCGTTAGGTTTAAGCGCTCTATCCTTTTTTGTGAAAAATACAATCATTGGTACCGGCAACTTTTGCGGGGAGGGGAAAGAATTCATGTCGGAGAACAAGTCGGCGGAGTGCGCGGAAAGCAAGGCCGCGTACGAGAAGACGGTGGAGAAGTTCCTTCAGAAGGCACCGGAGAGGAAGAAGGCGTTCCGTACCGGTGGGGGCCTGCCGCTGAAGCGGATCTACACCCCGGAGGACCTGGAGGGGACGGAGTACGCGCGGGACCTGGGCTACCCGGGGATCTACCCGTACACGCGGGGAGTGCAGCCGACCATGTACCGCGGCCGGTTCTGGACGATGAGGCAGTACGCGGGATTCGCCACGGCGGAGGAGTCGAACGCGCGCTACCGGTACCTGCTGTCCCAGGGGACCACGGGGCTGTCGGTGGCTTTCGACCTTCCGACGCAGATCGGTTACGACTCGGACCACGCCATGGCCCAGGGAGAAGTGGGCAAGGTGGGCGTGGCGATCGACAGCCTGGCGGACATGGAGACGCTGTTCGACCAGATTCCGCTGGACAAGGTGTCGACGTCGATGACGATCAACGCCCCGGCGAGCGTGCTCCTGGCGCTGTACATCGCGGTGGGTGAGAAGCAGGGCGTGTCGATGGAGAAGCTGTCGGGCACGATCCAGAACGACATTTTGAAGGAATACATCGCGCGGGGGACGTACATTTTCCCGCCGAAGCCGTCGATGCGCCTGATCACGGACATCTTCGAGTTCTGCAGTTCTCACGTGCCGCAGTGGAACACGATCTCGATCTCGGGCTACCACATCCGGGAGGCGGGAAGCACGGCGGTGCAGGAAGTGGCGTTCACGCTGGCGGACGGGATCGCGTACGTGGA
>ENA-ORXD01000730-ORXD01000730.1-sediment-metagenome-genome-assembly--contig:-NODE-730-length-36159-cov-20.057286_pt1 | contig 36159 bp, 32 predicted proteins | sample MGYA00237862_ERZ511471 | MGnify/ENA metagenome assembly ERZ511471 | reverse complement strand
CTGGGATTGGATTGCCTGCAATTATCCAATGATGTGGTTTCCATCTTGGTGACCACATCATTGGGTCCCCGAATCCTGTCATTGAAAATTTCCGGATCGGAGAACCTGTTCTTGGAAGCACCCGGGATCAAATTTGAGTGCCCGGGAAAGGGGATTTACCGTATTTGGGGCGGCCATCGTTTGTGGCATGCTCCTGAGAAAGCCCGGCGCACCTATCTGCCGGATGATCTCCCGCTAGAAGTTGAGACTTTTGATCAAGGCGTGAAATTATCCCAACCCGTGGAGCAAGATACGGGAATACAAAAGAGTCTTGTGGTGCAACTTCCGGATGATAGTGCTACGATCATTGTCGATCACACCCTTACCAATCGAGGTATGTGGTCGGTTGAATTGGCGGCCTGGGCGATCACTATGATGAAACCAGGCGGAACAGCCATTTTGCCCATGTCCTCTTCACCATCAGATGAGGATGGATTACTGCCTAATCGCCAATTCGCGTTCTGGCCGTATTCAGATCTTTCCTCAGATATTTTACAATGGGGAAAAGATCACCTGTTCATCCATGCCCGAGCGCAACAAGGCGCGTTTAAAATGGGATATGCAAATCCACGCGGTTGGATGGCGTACTGGCGCAGTGGATTCCTCTTTGTCAAATTTGCTGCTTTTGATCCAAAGGCGAGCTACATGGATGGAGGAAGTTCTAGCGAATGCTACACCAATCCGACGGTTTTGGAAATGGAAACCCTTGGGCCAGCCAGAATATTGCAGCCAGGCGAATCCACCACTCACCGCGAAGTGTGGCGTGTCCATAAATTGGACCAGGTTTCATTTTCTGACCCATTTTTTAACCAAGTTGTTGAACAAACCAATCTGGATCAAGGAATTTCTTATCTGGAGGAGGCATAGCGATGGCTTACTTCATTGGAATTGATGCGTCTACAACCGCGACCAAGGCAATATTGATTAATGAATCTGGGGAAGTGGTTTGTGTGGCTGCCACAGAGTATCCGTTTGAAACCCCTTATCCGCTTTGGAGTGAACAAGAAGCGGATTTGTGGTGGAATGGCACGGTAGAAAGCATTCGGAAAGTAATGTCCGAGTCGGGTGTTAATCCTGTTGATGTAAAAGGAATTGGCCTTACCGGGCAAATGCATGGTCTGGTGCTTCTGGATGGAGAGGGAAAGCCTCTGCGACCGGCTATTTTGTGGAACGACCAGCGCACTGGCGCTGAGTGCGATGAAATCCGTGAGCGGATAGGCAAGCAACGATTTATCCAAATCACCGGAAATGATGCGCTGACCGGGTTCACAGCCCCGAAGGTTCTGTGGGTGCAAAACCATGAGCCAGAACTTTATTCTAAGGCTAGGCACATTCTTTTACCCAAAGATTACGTGCGCTTCAAGCTCACCGGTGAATACGCGATGGATAAAGCCGATGGAGCCGGAACGGTTTTGATGGATTTGCACACGCGGGATTGGTCCACAGAAGTTTTGGAGGCGTTAAACATCGATCCTTCCTGGTTGCCGCCGACTTTTGAAGGTCCGCAAATAACCGGTGTGATCAACAAATTTGCAGCTGAGGCCACAGGACTACTGGAAGGAACGCCAGTTGTAGCGGGTGGGGGAGATCAGGCCGCCCAGGCAGTGGGAGTTGGCGCGGTTGAGGAGGGCATCGTCGCTCTGACGCTCGGCACATCTGGGGTTGTATTTGCCAGCAGTGATTCACCCTTTATTGAGCCAGATGGCCGGTTGCACGCTTTTTGTCATGCGGTGCCAGGCGCCTGGCATCTGATGGGTGTGATGCTTTCTGCGGCAGGAAGTTTGCGCTGGTATCGCGACACGCTCGCTGCTGGCACCTCTTTTGATGACCTGTTAGCGCCGGCTGCTGCGGTGCCCTGTGGGAGTGAAGGCCTTTTCTTCATGCCCTATTTGACCGGTGAGCGCACCCCGTATCCTGATCCGTTGGCGCGGGGTGGATTTGTCGGATTGACTGTAAGACATACTCAGGCGCACCTGACCCGCGCGGTTTTAGAGGGGGTGGCCTATGGGCTGCGAGATAGTTTTGAATTGATGAAATCCATTGGTCTTTCCGAAATTCGCCAGGTGCGTGTTTCTGGGGGTGGGGCGAAAAGTCCTTTGTGGCGGCAGATCATGGCGGATGTGATGGCTTCGGAGTTGGTCACCGTCAATACCACCGAGGGAGCCGCTTACGGTGCAGCGCTGCTGGCGGGTGTTGGTGCAGGTGTTTGGCAGGATGTGAAATCAGCCTGCCAGCAAACTGTGAAAATCACGGGCAGCACAATGCCGGATGCCCAAGGGGTAGCAACTTCTGAACCATACTACCAGCAGTTCCGCAAACTATATCCAGCGTTGAAAGAAGTATTTCATACGCTAAGTTGAGTGTGTTATTCTTGATCAAGCGAGGCTGCCCAGAGTGAATTGGGCAGCCCTTTCTCTTTAATGTGATTTTGATCATTACCTTAAGTGAAAATGATCATCGAATCGGTTTTGATTTTTTCTCAAAATCAGGATTAATTGGGGTGCAACGTCAGCTTGTTTTGGGGTTATAACCTATGGCATCATAGGATCATTGATTATTCCGAATAGAGAGGGCGAAGGTATGGTTCCTGTAATTTCATTGGAAGTTTCTCGGCAATTGAAGGTGAAAACCAATGGGTTGGTTGACATTGCATTGGTGCTGGTTGGCAGTCTGTTTGTGGCCGCCATGTCACAACTTGTGATTTATTTACCCTTCTCGCCGGTGCCGATCACGGCACAAACTTTTGCAGTTTTACTGGTTGGGGCAGCCTTAGGCTCGCGCCGTGGTGGATTAAGCCTCTTACTGTATATTGCCGAAGGAAGCATGGGTTTGCCTTTCTTCTCAGGCGGAAGGGCGGGATTGGGTATGTTACTTGGTCCCACCGGCGGATATCTGGTCGGGTTTGTGGCTGCGGCGGTTTTGATCGGCTGGCTGGCAGAACATGGTTGGGATCGAAAAATATTGCGGGCGCTGGTGGCTTTTGCTGCGGGTAGCCTGGTAATTTACTTCTTCGGTGCGATTCAGCTCGCTGCCTGGATCGGCTTTGAAAAAGCATTCGTCGCTGGCGTTTTGCCATTCCTGGCAGGGGATGTGATCAAGATTGGTCTTGCCACGTTATCGCTGCCATTTGCCTGGAAGCTTGTGAATCGTAACAACTAAAAATAAATTAAAGTCGATTTAGTTTTTACGAGCTGCATGGTAAGTTTGCAGCTCGTTTTTTTTAATCCTCTTAAATTCTTCAAATTGATTAACCGGAAACACTGATCCATATTTCCAAAAATGCTGTGGTAAGGAAAAGGTAGGGTTATCCTAATTGGGCTTCCATCCGCTATTCGGACTCCAATGGGTAAATGATCATAATCCCGGCCAATAGGATTGACAGAGAGGGTCTTTTCTGAAATCAAGAATTTATATCTTCAATCAAATTTTGGAGAAAGGTATGTGATTTCTAAAAACAGTTGCTAAAGAATGTCAGATTTTGAATAAATCCTGATCCGCCCCGGTTAGTATTGGTTTTCGGTTTTAAGATCAAAGAAATTAACAAGTGGATTTCAGCTGAAAAAGATCATGCTCTTGCAAGCACCTGCCTGGCGGTTAGCGAATCAGTAACCAGATGGGTAACAAATCCCCCTCTTAATGCTCCAATTATGGGATCTACCTTGGCTGATCCACCCGCCACACCATACCGCACCGAAATTTTCATCAAATCATCAACCCCTATTGTTACCGAACGCTTTGAGAAATCCTTGCCTACAATTTCACCATCCAGGTTAAAATGCAAGCCACAAATTCCCCCCACAGCTCCCCCAGCAATGAGTTGGTTAAGCTCATCTAGTGACATATCTCCAGCTTGATAGAAACTGGCGTATTCTGGTTGTGGGCTGCCAATACCACACAAAGCCACATTACATTGTCGAGCCTTACGAAAGGTCTCACTGATACTATTATTTTCCATGAGTGCTTTAACTGTCTCAAGACTGTTCAGAAAGAAAGGAGCGCTCAGATAATATCCTTCACCCCCCAGATATTTTGCCGACCGTCGCACCAATTCAAAGCCGTTATACTCGCGGGTCCGTGATCCCAATGCACCGACGAGCTGCACAACACTTACCCCTAACCCCTTAACATTCTCCAAGCATTGCAGAGCATCTATGGTGGCGCTCACACTTGTTCCCCAAACCACCCCCATTAAACAGCCGGGGCATAGCACCTCCGATAATGATTTGGCAGCGAGCGCGCCCAACCGAGTCAAGTAACGGGGGTCTTCATCTGTCAATTGGAGGAGCACATCTGCCCTTTGCAATGGAAATTTTTTAAGAAGAGCTTCTTCAGTTTCTCCATCTCGAGATACCGGACGGTGAACATATATTTCAACCAGGCCTTTGGTTCTCGCCTCTCCCAGCATTCGCGAAACCATGGATCGAGTTACGCCCACGATTCTTGAAATATCTGATTGGCTCATACCCTCCAGATAATACAATTCACCGACAAAAGCGAGTAAATCTTCCCGTTTTCCGGATAGCTTCACATTTTCCATAATTGCTCTTCGCTTATAAGTCCATTGATCTTTTTTTTAGGAATTGTACTTTACCTGGCGGCACTGTTCAACTAATTGGGGTAGGATTTCTAAAAGGCTGTCGATATGCCGACGGGATGTTGAATACCCCAATGAAATTCTTAAGGTCGCGTCAGCTTCCTCCGGCGCCAACCCCATAGCCAACAGCACATGAGATGGTGTAATCTCTTTTGAATTGCATGCGGAGCCCATGGATACCGCAACCCCTTTTTGATTCAATAGAAAGAGTAGCATTTCGCCATCTGCACCGAAGAATGTGATTGAAATGACATGGGGGCTGCTAAAAAGCGTGGAACCATTGATCTGAAAATGGTCAACGCGACTTTTCAAAGAATTAATTAAATACTCGCGTAAAGCTTGCAGGCGTTCTCGCTCTGAATCCTTTTTTTGATCAGATAGCTCTGCAGCCATACCTAAACCAACAATACCTGGAACATTTTCTGTCCCTGCCCGCCGTTGTCCCTCTTGAGGTCCACCAACGATAACAGGATTTATTTTAATTCCCTGGCGCACGAATAACGCCCCCACACCTTTTGGCCCATAAATTTTATGACCTGAGAGAGAGAGCATATCTACTCCCAAATCTTCTACAGAAATGGGCAATAACCCCAGGGCTTGGACAGCATCGGTATGGACCAAAATACCCGCGGACCTGGCAAGTTTGCTTACTTCTTGAATGGGTTGGATCGTCCCCACCTCATTATTAACCATCATCAACGAGATCAGATGGGTATCCGGTTGTATGGCTTTTGCGACATCCTCCACACGAACCCGACCGGCGTGGTCTACCGGCAAGTAAGTCACTTTCCACCCGTTGCTTTCGAGCCAGTGAGCGGCATGCAATACCGCGTGATGCTCAATACTGCTGGTTATCAAATGACCTGGTTGCCCATTAAAAGCAGCAGCCGTACCAAAAAGAGCTAGATTATTCGCCTCAGTGGCTCCGCTGGTAAACACAATCTCTTGTGGCTGGGCATCAATCCGTTTGGCCACCTGGCTTCTGGCTATTTCTATCAGGGATTTCGCTTTCCTCCCGAAGTCATGCAAGCTCGAAGGATTACCAAAATCACCTTCTAGGGCAGGCATCATGGCAGTAAGTACCTCTGGTGCGATGGGAGTCGTAGCGCAATAATCCAGGTATATTCGTTGGGGGGATTCAGATGTAGACATTTGCGCCTTTACTTTGAAGAATTCCCGGCTACGATTGATAGAATTTTGCCCAATGTTTCAGGATGGTTGAGGTCTGCCAGCAATGGTTTAACATATAAAACAGGACAATCTGCTTCTTCCTGGGTGTAAGCTGGCAGAAGTTGAAGGATTAAGTCCACGGCAGGGGGCATGCTGAACGATTCCCAAACGCTTTGGGAAGTGACTTTGCACGGATAACCCTCCTTCGCCAAGAATTCCTGCAAATGGTCAGCAACTAGGATCATTTTATTCCCGCAAGAACCACCAATTACCCGAACATGAAATTGTTTCATGAATTCAGTATACCTTTGTATGTGTTATAAGAAAAACAATCAAAACTTGGGATTGCTCAAGGGTTACCCTGCCGCACGTCTGCGGCAGGGTAACTGAAGGATAGAAATGGATCTACAATGAAAAACCAAACAGCTTGAGGATATTCAAAATTGCGAAACCAAGAGGATCGCCGCCCATGTCAAAACTTCCCATCATGGCGCCGGATCCAATTTCTGCTGTAAATTGCCCCATCTTGGCGTAGGCTGCCGTCTGAATCGGGGCAACCATGCTCGCAAAATACAGTACCGGGACCATGTAAATTGCCATGAGGATCACGGTCTTGATTACATTACCTTTTGTGTAAGGAACAACTGAACCCACCCAGAAGGGGATTACCGCGAGGCTGGCAATCGGCAGAAGTTTGTTTCCAGGCAGAATTGCGGCCAGCAAAACAGCTAATGGGAAAAGAATCACGGTAGAAGCCATAACCGAGGGATGGCCGAGGGTTACCGCGCAATCCACCGCCACATAAATTTCGCGATCCTTGAAACGTTCGCGCATGAATTGCACGATGGATTGCGTAATCGGAATCAAACCTTCGGAGATCAGAGAAACCATGCGTGGTAGAACAACCATCATTGTCGCCACTTGCATGCCCAATCCCAAAATTCCCTGAACATTGTATCCCGCGGCGATACCAATCAAGATACCCAGCACTACACCCAAGACAGCCGGTTCACCCAAAAGACCAAATTTCTTACGAATACCATCCGGAGAAGCATCCCAATCCTTGATACCAGGAATCGCATCCAGGATCTTGACAAAAAATTTCGCGAAGAGACCAGCTTGGGCCGTTGTGCCACAGGGCACACTGATGCCTGGCATCTCGTGGAATTCTTGAATGTCTTTGGCCATAATGTCGGCGATCAAACCGCCAATGATCAGGTAAGCCACACCTGCCACAACACCCCAGATTACATTTCCGGTCAACGCCCAAGCAAAACCTGCCAGTGCGGAACCATGCCAATAGCTCCAGATGTCGACCCACAAGGTTTTAGTCAGGCGCAAAGCGATCATCAGGCCGTTTACCAACAGGGTGACGAGCAATACACCAGCAACCCCCGGCCATCCCCAGGCAATACCCGCATCTGCCCAGTTGACATCTACCAGGGTCAATGAAAGACCCATGTTGGTTGCCATTGCTGATACCGCTGGCTGCAGGGCAGAAATGATCAGATTGACCACCAGGAATAAGCCTGCCAAACCAATACCTGTTGTGATTGCGCCACGGATCGTTTTCTTGATGTCAACCCGGAATGCCAACCCGAGTATGATGAGAACAATGGGTACAATGACGGTGGATCCCAATCCAAGGAACCATGATACAGCAGTTGAAATGAACTCCATGTGATAATCTCCTTTTATAGATTTATGATAGATTGTCGCTGTTTCTTAGCAGATCAACGATCTTGTCAAGCAATGCTTTTTGTTCGTCGCTTGTGCCGATCAAAAATGGTAAACCCTTCACAACGGGACATTTGAATTCTCGATATACTTTCATCATCGAGACCAAGATATCCATGTCATCTTCATACTTCTCGATATCGGCCATCAATACACGCTTTACGGTTACATCCGTCATTCCTTCTGCTGCCAACCGCTCTCGGATCATGTCTTCACCGAGTGTAGAAGTATTGATACCTACGCCACATGCCACAACAACTAGCTTACCCATGTTCTATCCTCCTAAATCGAAAACTGGTCACTGCAAAAAAACTTGATAAATAATTCAATCCCGTTTTCCTCCTCCTTTCAACCATTGTGCCTTTACCAGCGGCTTATTGACCAACCTGCTCCAAAGCAGTTTTTAACCATTCAACGACCAATCCAGCCTGTGTCAGCTGCTTCAACTGTACAAGCCGTTCAGGATCTCCAAATATCGTCGCCAATCTTCGTAACGACTTGACCTGCTCCTCGGGGCTGTCGTTTGCGATCATGAACACCATTTCGACTGGCAATTCCTCTTCAGGCTCAACCATGTTGCGAAACATCACCGGGGTTTTCAAAGCAGCATAAGCCAAAGCAGAAGAAATTACATCTTCCGCATCCGCGTGGGGAATAGCAATATAAATAGGTTTTGTCGGTAATCCTGTTGGGTGAATTGTCTCTCTGGCAACCGTTGCTTCACCATAACTTGCTCCAACGTAGCCCGCTTTGTGCAGTTGCTCTGCCAAAGCAAGAATTACTTCATTACAATCCTTTGCATTGAAATCCAAAGCAACTATAGATTCTTCAATATTCATCAAGGCTTCTCCTCTATTTACCCTTTGCTCTGGCCATAACGGTTGTGGTAATACTCAAACGAACGGACAGCTTCATTGTCAGAGAAAGTTTCCGGAGAGCCCAACACTTTTGCCATGACAAAGATCTGAGCTGACTCTTCTAAAGTTACCGCTCTTTCAAGCGCATCAGCGATCGTTTTGCCAATCGTGATCGGACCATGTCGTCCCAAAAGAACCGCAAAACCATCTCCTAATGCTTCCAAAGGTGCGCTTAGGAATTCCGGCGCCTCCACATGGAAATATTTAGACACTCGCACTGGCTGTCCAAACCAATCCGCCATGGTTTCTGTCACCACCGGGATCGGCTGGTTAGCCACGGAAAAAGCAGTGGCATAAGGAGAATGTGTATGGACCACAGCCTGCATATCTGGTCTTTTCTGTAAGATTTTCACCCAAAGGTTTAACGCCACTGAAGGGCGCAAATCACCTTCAACGACATTTAAATCGGCGTCCGTTACGACCATATCTGCTGCGGTTAAATCCTCATAAGCCAATCCACTGGGCGTGACGACGATTGCACCACTTTCAGGATCGCGCGCACAAACGGTCCCCCCGGCCATCCAAACCAAGCCGTATTTTTTTAGATTAAGCGCTGCATCCAGCACTTCCTGACGTAATTTTTCAAGCAGCATGTTTTAACTCACTTTAAAGGATATTTGCCCAATTCTTTGCCAGCTTCAAAGAATAACAACATATTCTCAAGCGGAATATCATTTCCAAAATTGTGTGCGGGAGCCAGAATATAGCCGCCCCCTTCCCCCATTTCTTCAATCCTGCGGCGAATCTCTGCCCGAATGTCATTTTCTGTACCGGTAGTTAATACCTTCTTGACATCAACACCCCCCATGAATGTGAGATCCTTGCCGAACTCAGCTTTTAATTCTTTTGGATCCATTCCGGGTAAGTGAGCTTCAATGGGATTAAGTACGTCGAAACCTGCGTCAATGATATCAGGGATAAATTTCCGAATAGCACCATCGCAATGCAACATTACTTTTGCCTGGGGTGCATGCCGCTTAATCATCTCAATCGTCTTTTTGTGGCGAGGTTTGATGATCTTACTGTAAATCTGCGGGGAAAACATTGGGCCGTTATTCGTGCCCAGGTCTTCAGCCATTTCAATCATTTCAACATAGGGTCCAACCACCCCAAGAAAAGCATCATAAAAACCATCCAGTACTTCGCTCAGCTTGCCAATCAAATAATCAAACAGCTTTTTATCCAGCGCTGTCATCATCAATGCGTTTTCCATGCCCACCATCCAGCGAGCGAATTCCCATACATTGCCATAAACTGGACGGTGCGCAACAATCGCATAAGGTGAATGATGATAAAGTTCTTCCACCTCTTCTTTTAATCCCTCCAGGCGCACAGGATCATATGGATCTGGCCACGGGTAATTTTCTATTTTTTCGATTGTCAAATCTTCCGCTAAAGGAGAGCCGCTGAGATTGTAATACCCCGAGACCAGTTCATGCGTAAGGCCCCACTCATCTACAAAAGGACGGAATTCTCCTCTTAGGTCATTGGCAATATAGTTGTGTGGGGGTCGGATATGGATGAATCGCATATCCGTGCCCAAACAATCCAATAGGGGGTTGTAATCGGGCGTTGTGTAGAAGCCAACCAGGGTACGTCGAGAAATTTCTTGAAAGCCAAAATGGTCACGCAACAATAAAAATCGCTCTTCGGTTAGATGGTTCGCAGATCCGCCTAAAGAGATCGGCACTCGATCCGGTTCTTGATGATTTAATGTCGCTCTAACTCGTTCTCGTGGGGTCAACTCCATAAATTGTTACCTCCTGTTCTCCTCTAAAATTATTCATCCAACACTTTGTATCGAGTTGAACTTCTACTTTTTTTAAATGTTCTTCAAAAGGATATCTTCAACAGTCTGTTATTATCCAGGGATAATCGCCATTTTGATGGCTGATCCATCGATCATGCGTTGAAATGCTTCTTCAATTTTGTCCAGAGGGCGTGTTCCGCTAATCAATAAACTGGGATCAATATCTCCAGAAACCAGCAATCGATAAGCCTCTTGTGCGTCGGATAATGTGCCGCCATGTACACCCAATAAGCTCATCTCACCATAATGAACCCGACCAGGATCAATTTGGAGTATCGTTCCGGTTGGCAATCCACCAAACCACAATACCCGGCCTCCTTTGCGCGCCATTTGAACCGCGCTTTCCCAGGCTTCAGATGAACCGGCACATTCGATAACAACATCCGCACCCCGGCCACCGGTCAATTCAAGAACTTGGTCTACCGCAGACGCCTGATGGGTATTGATTACATCGCTGCCACCCATTTGAGAAAAAATTTGAAGCCGTGTATCACTATGCCCCACCCCGATGACTCTGGATGCGCCCGATAGAAGAGAAATCTGCAAATGTAACAGGCTGATCGCCCCACCTGCGCCAACAATTACCGCAGTTTCACCCTGCTGAATTGCAATGCGGCGCTGCCCGTGAACCACAGAGATTAATGGCTCCAATATGGCAGCATGCGCATCCGGTACATGGTCTGGAATATGGAAAGTATTTAGTTGAACGATTGATCTGGGAAGGATCATGTATTCGGCAAATGCCCCAAAATTATAGTGAAGCTGTTCACACAGATTATCTTGTCCGTGTAAGCAGTAGTAGCATTGCATGCATGGAGCAAAAACGTTTGCAGTGACTCGCATACCAGGTTTAAACTGCTCAACTCCCGTACCCATCGCAACTACATTGCCTGCAAACTCATGCCCCATTAGAAAAGGTGGCGGGAATTTTGGATGACCCCGGCGAAAAGTTTTCAGATCCGTACCACATGTCAAAGCCGTGTTCACTTTGACCAATAATTCCCCCGCCTGAGGAGATGGAATTGGAACCTCTCTCAACTCTAGGTTCCCTGGACCAAGGTAAAAAACTCCCCGCATTGTCCCTGAATCGACCATTTGATTTCTCTTGTAGTCTTTAGGATTTGGATTAATTCACTAATGTGAATATAAATCACATTATTAATCACTGATGTGAATAGTAGCATATTTACAAATCAAAGTCAACCATTTGTTTTTTCTGCCGACGGCATTACAAATAATTCTTAATTAGAAAGCACCGCCTGGGCTCAGACGGTGCTTTCTAATTGTATTTGATAAAAAAACTATGGCAATTGATCTATCCAAATCTCTCCACTGACGGTTTTAATAGTAAGCTTCCCAGCCGGCTCTGCGCCTATATTCCCCACACACCCATCTACCGTCTGCATCAAACCCGGTATCATACAGGCAACCTCTCCACTGGCTGTCCACGCTTTCAATTGAAAATTCATTGGATCGAAGACCACAACCTTTACCGGTCCATGATCCGTTTCAAGAAAAATATCATCCCCGTTGTCAATCGAGCCTTTAAAATCAATCGTGCCCATGATCGTCGCAGACGAAACAACTCCTTGCACATTGACAAGTTCTAAAACACCATGTTCCCCTAGCACACGAACATCGCCCTCGCAATTTTCCACGCTAACATCGCCCCGCCCAGATTTGAGTAATATGTCGCCTGACAACCCTTTTGCGGAAATATCACCTGCCACCGAAACCGCTTTAAGGTTCCCCTGAAAATCCATCAGGGTAATATCCGCAGAATAGGTATTGATCTCAATCGATAGGCCGTTTGGAACGGTGACCTGAAGCTCAGCATTTCCCAACTGATTTTGGCGACTGTTTTCACCAAGAGAAAGCGTAATTCCATCCGAGCTCTCTTCAATATGAACATCCGCTGGCAACATTCCGCTGATCTCAATTGTTTCCTGATCTGCACCCAGGATTTGAACTTTTCCAGATGGTAAGTTCAATGATAGTTTCTGCTCTACTTGCATTACAAAATCGCGATGATATGTCAGCAGACCATCTTGCCCTTGGCTACAGGCGGACAGAATGAATGAAATGCAAACACCTAAAATTAAACTAAATCGTTTATTGTGATCCAATATAATCCTCTCAAGGACAACAGGTGAAATAACTGAAATTGTACACGAAAAATAGCAATAAATTTCAAATCATCCCTGAAAATATTTGGGAGATGAAAACAGTAACAAGAACAACCCAGTGAGAAAATTGTCTTGGTCCGCAACAAATCCATACCTTACTTGACAAAATAATGAGGCGGAAGCCAATGAACAGGTGGTACTTAGTTTGCCAAAATTAAATCAAAATCGCTTCCGGGCAATTATTAATTCCCAATTTTTCTTTTACGGATAGACAACATTTGTTCGCCTGTATGTAGGGTTGGTTCTAATGCTCACAATGGACGATTATTGTTAAAATAAATAATAGTCTCGTTCACCCGTCACAAATCGATTGTTTTTGAAACCGATAATCTTCTTGCTTTTCCAAGCAGAATCATTTTTTGAATAAGGCGTTTCTTCAAGTGAGAAAACATAAAGCGGAGCCTAGGAAAAGAGATTTGAAGTTGAAGTATCCACCTTCTCCACCTTGCCAATGTGATATCTGCTCAAAATATTGCGAAAGGCCTGGTTGGTGGACGGTGGAACAAGCAGAAAAGGCAATTGATGCTGGTCTGGCATCACGCATGATGTTGGAAATGTCGCCCGACCTTTCCTTTGGAGTACTGGCTCCTGCTTTTCCGGGTTGTGAGCAGGCTTTTGCGAATTATCGCTTAAAAGGTTGTACCTTTTTCCATTCCGGATTATGTGAACTGCACGGATCGGGTTTACAGCCATTGGAGTGTGGTTTTTGCCATCACGAACGGGTGGGTCAGGGAAAAATGTGTCACTCAGAGATTGAATCCGATTGGCATTCCCCGCAAGGAACCGCCCTTGTAGTGCACTGGACTAAGATCACGGATTTTTGGATCCGATATTTCAAGTTCCGCCATTAATGCAAAAATTGTATTCAAGATGTAATCCAATAGAATCTATGACATTTTCTATTTAATAACCATGCAAGTGAGCAATTGTTTGCACAGGAAATTCTTTATATCTGAATTGCCTTTCATGAGGGATGAAATTCTAGATGCCCGTGAAAATCTTAAAACAGCAGCTTTAAACATGTTCGGACAGGTGAGGCTTTCAAATGCATCCACGCACATCACTGCGGAAGAAGCAATAGTTGATAAATTGGCCACTACCCACAGTTGAAACTGAGGGCTTTACGGCGCGTTTTGGTAAGTGTGGCGGGCAAAGCTGAAACCATGCAGCATTGGGAAATTCAATGGAGCGACGAAAACAGTCCCTGGTTGGTCGCCGATCTTGAGGAATTGGTCCTAAACGCAAAAGTTGACGATTACATAAAAATTAAAGGTTATTAGGTTCTCGGATTTCCATGCAAAAAATACCGCCTAGGATCAGGTGGTATTTATGTTTAAGCAAAGGTCACACTAATAATGGAATTTTGATCGAAAACTCTTTATAATGGAAACCGGCTGGATTAAAAATTTGATATCTCTACTGGTTTTTATAAACGGAGGACGAATGATTTTTGTAGATAATCAAAACAATTTTGATCCCAGGATCAACCTGGCGATTGAAGAACACCTGCTTCGCACATTGGACACCGAAGATGACATTCTGCTTTTCTACATTAATCAGCCCTCCATCATTATTGGGCGGAATCAAAATACACTAGAAGAGATCAACCATGAATATGTGGAGAAAAATGGCGTGCACGTTGTCCGGCGTTTATCGGGCGGTGGGGCGGTGTACCATGATTTTGGAAACCTGAATTTTAGTTTTATATCTAATTACACACGAGACAATTTCAAGAATTTTAAAAAATTCACCGGTCCGGTCATCGAAGTATTGAGATCCATGGGCGTGCCGGCGGAATTAAGCGGTCGCAATGATATTCTGGTGGAGGGGCGAAAAATTTCTGGCAACGCTCAATACACTACTTCGCGCCGGATGTACAGCCACGGCACCTTATTGCTGGACACTAACCTCGAGCATCTGGTGGCGTCGTTAAATGTTAAGATGTCTAAGATTGAATCGAAGGGGATTAAATCTGTACGCAGTCGGGTAGCGAACATCAGCGAATACTTGAATGAGAAAATGGACACGATGACCTTTCGAAAGCGGCTGTTGGAAGGCATTTTTAATGGCTCTTCCACCATTCCAGAATACAAATTGTCCGATGATGACTGGAAGGCGATTAGAAAGTTGTTCGATGAGCGTTACTCAACCTGGGAATGGAATTACGGGCATTCGCCCGATTTCAATGTAAAAAAAGTCGAGAGATTTCCTTTTGGTGAAGTCGAAGCCCGCATTGATGTACATAAAGGGATCATTCAGGCTTTGAAGATCTACGGTGATTTTCAAGGAGAAGGCGATATCCAGGATATCGAAAATGCGTTGGTTGGAGTCCGCTTTGATCGAGCAAGCATGGATGAAGCATTAAAAGGTCTGCCAGTGGATCGTTATTTTGGCGGTTTCAGTACAGAAGAGTTCTTGGGCTTCCTGTATTAATCCGAGCAGGAATCCCTCTCAGTCTTCATGGAAGCGGAACAAAAACTTCAAATCTTACGTCCATTAAATATGGCGATTATGAAGACGAGAGGATATGGGGATGGATATGAATAAATTACTGAGTTATGCTGCCAGTATTCTTCTGTTGGTCGTGCTGATCGGTTGTGCGCCAGCTGAGATCAATGGGAATCTTTCAAAAAACGCCAAAATGAATAATCCTTCATTGGCAAGTCCTTCGCCAGAGGCTACGAGTATGGTAAATGCAGGTGAAGCAACAGATGCAGAAATGCCTCCTGAACAGCAGCCAACTGAATCCATTCCGCCTGCTGCGGACCAAAAAGCTGGATGTGAGGCGATGGCGGAGATTGCAAAAGCAGCCCTATCTGACCAAATTGGAATACCGGTCTCATCCATTAATGTGCTCAGATGTTTCGATGTGAATTGGCCAGATACCAGTCTTGGCTGCCCAAAACCCGATGAAATCTACGCTCAGGTAGTTACACCTGGTTTTCAAATCCTGTTGGAAGCGGAGGGTAAGCGATATGCCGTTCACACCGACACTCAAGATCAGGCGATTGTTTGTTTGTTCAACCAGGATGGGGAAGGGCTTCCGAATATCCCCATCCAGCCCGGTGAGAAAATTGATGACGGTATTCCCTGGATACCTGTTGATTAAGAAAGAACGGGATGCCTGTACTTGGCATCCCGTTTTTCATTCTTTGAAATCAATTTGAGCCGGGCATGTTCCTAAACCAAAAATCAATCATCTGATCGACGCGTTTGCAGTTGCCCGCATATTCTTACCCGCGGTTTCGAAAAAATGTTCAAGTACCAGGGCGGCTGCGCCCATGGCGACCGCGCCTTCCCCTAATTGACAAAGTTTAATGGAGGTGTTTTTCAAAGGCAGTGGTAAGGCGTACTGTTTCACGATTTGATTGATTTCCTCGAGAAATTGCTGTCCCAATAACAAACCGGACCAGCCCCCCAGGAGTAACATTTCAGGATTGTAAACATTAATGAGGTTGGCGATCCCAGCAGCTAGATAATGTAGAGTTTCTTGAATGGTTTGTTTTGCGGCAGGATTATCCTGGTTGAATTGATCCAAAATTAACTGGATGCTTTCAGTTTGGGAATCTAAGGAAAGATCTTGATCAGAGGAATAAGCGCAAAATCGATTGATGATGCCCTTTGCGCCGATAAATACCTCCAAACAACCATGGCTCCCGCAACGGCATAATGGACCATCTATGTTCATGGTCGTATGACCAAATTCGCCGGCGCTGTTGGATACACCGCGAAAGAGCTTTCGATCTGCGATCAAACCACTGCCTACACCTGTACCTACCAGTAAAACAGCCAGGTTATTGACCCCTTTACCCGCCCCAAAAAGCATCTCTGCGATTGCCATGGCTTTCGCGCCATTGTCCAGAAACATAGGGATGGAAAGTCGTTCTTTAATCAAATTGGTGATTGAAACGTCATGCCAGCCCCAATTGGGAGTGAAAATCGATACTCCTTTGACCGGGTCAACTACCCCTGGAAAACCAATTCCGGCTCCTATGACATCCGCTTTGTTTACACCACCCAGTTGTAAAACTTCCATGATGGCCTGGTCAATTATTTCCACAATGATCTGAGGCGAAATTATTCCATCGGTTAAGGGATGGTGAACTTTTCGTAGCGGATTGAAGAGAATATCAAAAAGTTCCACCTCAATGAATGTTTCACCCACTTCAACGCCAATAAAATATCCAAAATCCCGGTTAATTTCCAATAAGGTGCTGGGCCGGCCACTTTCAGCGTGTTTTACACCGGTTTCAACCAGAATCTCGTTGGACAACAAATCGCCAACGATGTTAGTTACGGTTGCCGGGCTGATTCCGATAAGCTGGCTGACTTCCAGTCGGGAGATTGGACCCTCAAAATAAACCTTTCTCAAAATTTCACTTTGATTGGCTTTACGTAAATCTTGGGGTGAGGGTTTTTTATATTTCATTATTTGCGCTCTATTCTGTGAATTTTATCAAAACATCCATTGCGGTTTCGTTGCCATAAGGGTGCTGATTAGAATTTGCTCAACGCAGCTGTTTATGCAACCAGCCAAAATGTGCCTTGGAGTCCTTCTTGAGAATTGGGTCCAATCCATACCCTGAATTCACCCGCTTCTACTTGATATTCACCCTTCGCGTTCCAATAGCGAAGCCGGGATACCGGGATTTCAAACTGCACGGTTTGGCTTTCACCGGGCAGCAGAGTGATTTTCTTAAAATCCTTCAACTCTTTCACGGGTCGGGTAACACTTCCAACCATATCGCGGATATAACATTGGGCGATCTCGGTTCCTGTCCTTGCGCCAGTATTGGTAATCTTGATGGATAATTTCAAGGAATCTTGTTCTTTAAGTTCAGGATATTCAATGACAAGATCATTATACTCAAAAGTTGTATAAGTCAGACCATAACCGAAGGGGTAAAGCGGCAGGTTACTCTCATCCAGGTAGATCGATTTATGCGCCTGGTTGAACTGCAAGGTTCCATCACTGTCAAATGGTCTGGACGTGCGCTTGTGGGCGTAGTAAACCGGGATCTGACCCTCACAACGGGGGAAGGTGGTGGTGAGCTTCGCGCTGGGATCAGCCTGACCGGTAAGGATATTGACCAGGGCTTTTGCCGCGTATGATCCTCCCTGCCAGGCCATCAGTATGGAAGGGACCAGTTTGGCAATTGAGTTCAGGATTAAAGGACGCCCGCTGAAAATGACCGCGACAACCGGTTTTCCAATTTCGCAGATGGTATCTGCAAGGTCTTGCTGCCGGCCTGGTAATCCAATATGGGCTCTGGAATGTGCCTCACCGCTCATGGTATCTGTTTCGCCGAGGGCCAGGATGACCAGATCGGCTTGTTTTGCCGCTGTGATTGCGCCTTGAATGTCTAAATCACCGCCTTCCACCTCGCAGCCGCGCGTGTAAGTTAGCTGGCAATCTTCGGGGAGGTTTTCTTGCAAGGCTTCCAGAAAAGTCTCGGTGACTAGTGGATCCCCTTCGCAACTCCAACTACCTAAAAGCGGCTGGCGTTGATCTGCCAGTGGGCCGATTAAGGAGATTTTCTGGTTGTTAAGAGTCAGCGGTAATAAATTGTTTTCATTTTTTAATAGAATAATGGATTTTTCAGCCGCATCCAGGGCAGCATTTTGATGTTTCGGATCGGTCCAGATTGTGGTCACGGTTTGCTCATCCACATAGGGGTTTTCAAACAACCCGATCCATTCTTTCAGCTCTAACACTCTCAAGGCGGCTTCATCAATAAATTCCTTGGAGATCAAATTCTTTTCCACCTGATCTGCCAGGTGAAAGTGATAAGCATCTCCCATCATGTCCACGTCTACTCCGGCAGATGCGCTTTGAAAAGCGGCTTGATAATGATCTTCCGCGAAACCGTGCAGGATTAACTCACCAATTGAGTCGAAATCAGAGATGACAACCCCCTCAAACCCCCATTCGTCTCGCAGAATCTGCTGCAGTAAGAAAGTGTTGGCGGTCGCGGGCACACCATTTAATTCGTTGAAGGAAGTCATAATGCTGGCTACTCCTTCTTCCACGGCGGCTTGATATGGAGGTAAATACTCCGAGCGCAGGCGAACTTCCGACATATCCACTGTATTGTAGTCTCTGCCGCCCTCCGGAGCGCCGTACGCGGCAAAATGCTTCACACAGGCCGCCAAACGCCGAGATCCAGATTGCGGTAGTTTTTGAAAACCGCGCACCCAGGCGCGAGATATTTGTGAGCCAAGCCACGGGTCTTCACCGGCACCTTCCGCAATTCGGCCCCAGCGGGGTTCGCGGCAAATATCCACCATGGGAGCAAAATTCCAGTGAGTACCGGCAGCAACGGCTTCACGGGCGATCACTTCTGCCACATTCTCAATGAATTCAGGCTCCCATGTACATGCAAGTGCCAGGGGAATGGGGAAAATCGTTTTATATCCGTGAATAACATCATTTCCGATTAACAGTGGAACTCCCAATCTCGATTCTTGCACCGCGATTTTTTGCAGAGTATTGATGAAAGGCAGATCTCGAATGGTTAAGATTGAGCCAATGCACCCCTGGCGGATAAGTTGGGGAATATCCTGTTTCCAGGTGGTGTCCACCTGTACCATCTGGCCAATTTTTTCTTCAAGCGTCATTTGAGAGAGCAGCCATTGGGCGTGTTTTTTCTGCTCTAAGGATAAATCCAGGAGTGAGGGGGATTGGTTATAGGTGATTTCCATAAAGCCAGGCCTTTCGCGAAAATCAGGTTGAATGATGAGAAAAATTGCTTGTTGACATGAATTATTTTATAATATAAAATATATCATAAAATAAGTAATTTGCAAACACCCAACATAACCAATTTCACTCTAGTTGATGGATGATTTGATCACCGAGGAGGTGTCTGAGAAACTAGCCAATACATTTAGACTGTTCTTAATTTCCATGTCATATAATTTCAACAAGGAGAAAAGAAACCGTGAAGAAGAAAATGCAAATTTTGTTTGTTTTTGTGCTGACGATGAGCCTGCTCTTAGCCAGCTGCGCCAATCAATCCGCTGTGAGTAATGCTCCTGCTGGTGAGGCGGCCACCCAGGCGCCACAGGCGGCGGAAGCGGCACCTGAAGCTGCTGCCGAAAGTGCCCCAGCCAGTGAACCGGTGACCATCCGGGTGATGACCTTCTTTGCTTATGACAATCCCGAAGTAGAAACAGCCGTGGTAGATGCGTTTGAAGCGGCTCACCCAGAAATCAACGTGGAACTTGAGTTGGTTCCCTTCATGGATATTTTCACCAAATACAAAACTCAAGCAGCGGGTAATACAGCGCCCGATGTGATTTCGATGAATTTTGAAAACCTGCGTCAGTTTGCCACCCTGGGCGCGATGGAACCTTTAAATGATTACATCGCTCGCGATGGGTATGATATGAGCATTTATTTTGAAAATACCGTCAATATGCACACGGTGGAGGATGTCACTTATGGTTTACCGGCGACCTTCTCCGATGTGGTGCTCTACTATAACAAAACGATGTTCGACAATGCCGGCCAGGCCTACCCTGAATCTAGCTGGGATTGGGCGAAAATGGTTGAAGTGGCCAAACAATTCACCAAAGACGAAGATGGTGATGGTTTAATGGATGTGTATGGTTATGGACAGGCCTGGTGGCCAATGTACCTGTTCTTATATGACACCAATGTCTTGACCGCCGATAACAGCAAGTGCGCTCTGACCACTCCGGAAGGGTTGCAAGCCATCCAGGCGCTGGTAGATCTTCAATCCAAAGACGGTGTGTCTGCGAACAAAGAAGCGCTGGCTTCACAAGGCGATTGGGATCGCTTTGTGGCCGGAAAATTGGCCATGTACCCTGCCGGACCTTGGGCTGTGAAACCCTTCAACGACTCGATAACTGATTTTGAGTGGGATATCACCGACCATCCGATGGGCACTGTCCAGGGTACTTTCCTCTACAGCAACTCCTACGCGATCTCCAGCGGTTCTGAAGCGAAAGACGCTGCCTGGGAATTCATCAAATTTGCGACGGGACCTGAGGGTTCCACCATTCGGCAAGAAGGTCAGTTTGAAATTTCATCAGTGAAAACAGTTGCAGATACCATCTTCATTGAATCGATGAAGGGTCAATCACCTGCCCACCCCGAATATTTCATGTCTGCGACCAGCTATGGCCAGAAACTGCCCGATCATCCGCGCCTGCAGGAAATTCTGGATGCCATCCAGCCTGAATTGGACCTGGCTTTGATGGGTGACAAGACCGTGGAAGAGGCCATGACCTCTGCCTGTGAAGCGGTTGACGCAATCCTTAGCGAATAGCGCGGCTCGAGTAATACCCTTAGAATATTGAGAGTGGGGTGAGAACGCTTAGCTGGTTCTCACCCCACATCCTTGAACGACTTTCACATAATCGGTAAGATAATTTCAGATTAATCCGAAACGGTTTTTATCAAATGTGGACACTGCCAACAGGCAGATTCGGGAGAAAACCAGATTATGACCGTTCTTAGAGAGAAAAAGACTCGTTCCCTTAAAAATACCGACGCGATCTGGGGATATATATTAATTGCTCCTGCGCTGATCTTTGTGTTTGGCTTTACTTTGTTGCCTGTCTTGGGTGCGTTTGGTATTAGTTTTGCGAAATGGGATTTGCTGAGTGCTCCCAAATTGATTGGCGTGGGTAATTACGCAAAAGTTTTTTCAGATCCGGTTGCGAAGAAAACGTTAATCAACACCTTCTATTACACATTCGTAAGTGTTCCGATCGGAATTATTCTTTCATTGGTGTTGGCAGTATTTCTCAATCAGAAGGTGCGTGGGTTGAGCTTCTTCAGGACGGCTTATTACATTCCGGTGATATCTTCAACCGTGGCTGTGGCAATGGTATTCCTGTGGATTTTCGACACGAATTATGGCTTGATGAATCAGGTTTTGTCGCTGATTGGCCTTGGTCCAGTTCGCTGGTTGACGGACGGAAAATGGGCGATGGTCTCGGTCATTATCGTTTCTGTTTGGCGCAGCCTGGGATTTAATATGATTATCTTCCTGGCGGCTCTTCAAGACGTGCCGGCAGATATCCATGATGCAGCGGCAATCGATGGCGCGAATGAGCTCAAGAAGTTCTTATATATTGTGGTGCCTTTGGTTTCGCCTGCGATCTTCTTTTCAACCATCACCAATTTCATTGGTTCATTCCAGAGCTTTGATATTGTCTATAACATGACTGCTGGTGGTCCGGCGCGGGCGACCTACCTGATCGGTTTCTATATTTGGGAACAAGCTTTTAAGTACTTGCATATGGGTTATGGGGCATCAATTGCGTTTGTGTTGTTCTTTATGATCCTGATTTTGACATTGGTGCAATGGGGGCTGCGCCGAAAATGGGTGTATGGAGAGGAATAAGACATGGATAACTCACCAACCAAGAAGTGGACTCGCTGGATCGGTAAACCTTTCGTTTACACGGTTCTAATTCTGGGCGCGCTGGTCATGATTATTCCCTTCGTTTGGAGTGTTACCACTTCGCTGAAGTCTTCAACCGAAGTGTTTTCAACCCCACCATTTTGGATATCCTTTCCGCTCAACTTTTCTGCTTATGGCGAGATGCTGGAACGGGTGAAATTTGGACTGTATTCATTCAATACCTTGAAAGTGGCAGGGTTAATCACCATTGGCCAATTAATCACCTGTTCTTTGGCAGGTTATGCTTTTGCGAAAATTAAGTTTCCCGGAAGGGATATCATTTTTGTTCTCTTTCTGGCGACCATGATGGTTCCTGCAGCGGTCACCATGATTCCCAATTTTATTATCATGAGCAAGCTGAAATGGGTGGACACCCACCTTGGTTTGATCTTGCCGTATTTGGGGTCGGCTTATGGTACTTTCTTGATGCGTCAATTTTTCCTCTCATTTCCTTCAGAGTTGGAAGACGCGGCCAAGCTGGATGGATGCACCCCTATTTCATTTTATTATCGGATTTTGCTGCCCAATTCAAAGCCAATTTTGGCAGCCCTGGGGTTAATGACCTTCCAGTGGGCCTGGAATGAATTTCAATGGCCGTTGATCATGATCAATTCTGAGTCAAAACGAACTCTGCAGGTGGGTTTATCTTATTTGCTCAACGAGCACTATATCAACTGGACGCTGTTAATGGCATCTTCTGTGTTGACCAATCTGCCTATTTTGATCCTTTTCTTTTTGACGCAGAAGCAGTTTGTACAAAGCATAAAACTCTCCGGATTAAAAGGATAGAGAACATAACTACGCAAAAAATGGAGATGAAAGAATGGACTTCTTAAAAATTTCCGAAGGACGGATTGTAGATCAACTTGGAAATCCAGTACGTTTACGTGGAGTCAATATTGGCGGTTGGATGAACATGGAGCATTTCATTAACGGCTATCCCGGAACAGAATCGCGTTTAAAACACCTGATGAAAGAACGATTGGGAACAAAGAAAGCGGAATTCTTTTTTGAGCGCTACCTGGATTACTTTTTCAATGAGCAAGATGTGGCGTATCTCCATTCGATTGGGATGAATGCGATTCGACTGCCCCTTAACTACCGCCATTTTGAAAGCGATATGGCTCCTTTTGAATACCTTGAAACCGGATTTGCTCGATTGGACCAGGTCCTCAAGTGGTGTGAAGCGCATGAAATTTATGTGATTCTCGATTTGCATGCTGCACAAGGGTGGCAGAATGGGGATTGGCATTGCGACAATAGCAGCCGCCAAACCCTGTTCTGGACACATAAACAATTTCAGGACCGGTTCATTTCTTTCTGGCAGGAAATCGCGCGACGCTATCGCGATCGAGCCGTCATCGCGGTTTATAACATCATGAATGAGCCGCTCAGTAACGCGGCATTTGGCAGATTTTTACCCGATGCGGATTACCAGCCTGATTGGGAAATGATGAATGCGGTTAATTTGCGGACCCTTGAAGCGATCCGCGAGGTGAATGATAGCCATATTGTGGCGGTGGAAGGGGATTATTATTCGGTTTTGTTCTCAGGGTTGAATACTTTTAATGATCCCAATTTCATGTATAGCAGCCACAATTACATTGAAGTTACTACTTCCCCCATCCCTCAATATCCGATTCAACTGGGGAACACGTTATGGGACCAGTCTTATATTAAAAAACAGTTTCTTGAAACCGAAGGCTGGCGGTATGCTCAAGAAAAGCATGTTCCATTGTTGGTGGGTGAGTTTGGTCTGAATACGCAATATTCCGACGGAAGAGAGGCTCACCAAATCCATGCCTTTGCCGATCAGCTGGAAGTGTATAACCAGCTTCAAGTCCACTGGACATTTTGGACTTACAAGGATATTGGCGTAATGGGATGGGTTCAACTACACCCGCAATCTGAATACCTGAAAACAATTCGCCCCGTGTTGGATGCGAAAGACGCACTCCGGCCTGACTTTGGCTGGCTGGCGGGTTTCCCGCCTGAGGTTCAGATGCCGGTTAACGCAGTTTGCCAGCAGATAGAGAAGCATGTTCCTGGATTAGATCCGGCCATTAATAGGAGATACTTCACACAAGCGGCGATAGCCTCTTATACCGGCGATCAGCTTCAGGAACTTTTCGTCAGGCAGTTTGAGGATAAATCTGAAACTGAAATGGATCAGATTTTGCAGTCCCTCAAATTTGAGAACTGTGTTCCACACCCGAAATTAACTAAAGTACTTAAAAACAGACTTTAGCAAGATAATATTTTTGGAAAAATAGGACGCGCGGTCTTGCCGCGCGTCCCTGATATCAACCCCCTGAGAAAAAAGAAGTTACTTTTTAGGTCCTTTGGTCTTGTAGACCAATTCATAGCTGTAATCCGCGTAGGTGGTCACTCCCTCCGGTGCGTCATACGTTACCAGCATGACAACCTGGCGGGAATTCTTGATCAATTTGCTGACTTCCACCCAGCCATCTTCAGTCGAATCGTCCAATTTGATGGTGCGAACCTGTTCCATGTTGCCATTTCCGCGCGGTTTGATCGAAACGAAAGTGACAGTGAAGTCGTTGTTGGTTGGCAGAATCTCAGACAAATCCTTGAACACGCTGGCATCCGAGCCGTCTGAAATCAGTGTGCCATCGACATACACATTGTCAATATACCAACCGGTATAATATGTACTCCAGTCGGTGACCAGGCGGAACGCGACCAGGATATCCTGCCCGGCATAGGCACTCAGGTCAAAGGACATGGTGACCCATTCTGTGATATAGCTGGTCAGGCCAGGCACATTTTCGATTACTTTCGGGTGCGCATTGGGATCAAATTCGGCGGTTGTGTATTCATTGGCCAGGCTGGTCCAGGTGTAACCGCCGTCCGTGGAAACCTGGACGAAACCAAAGTCCCAATAGTCTTCCAGGTCGTAAAGTGTATCAAAGGTCAATGTGCCGCCGCCAATGGTTTCGAAGATGGCCCAGTTATCCTGTAAGTCTCCTGTGCCGCTCCACAACACATCTCCATCAGAAGTCCAGGCGGTTGGGAACATGGAGTATTCCATTCCATTGAAGATCAATTTCTGGACATCTTTCTTGTCTACATCGAGCCACAGGTAATCCGTACCCCAGGGTGGGGCGCCGGGTACATCGTAGGCTTCAGGATTGGGAACAGCCGGTGTGCCGATATCCAGTTTGAAGTCGTAGGTGCTGAAACCGTACTGGCCTTGATATTTGTCGGAATCAATTAGCAGTGCCACCGCCCATTCATGGTACAGATCGGCGAAGGTCTTATTGATGCCCATTTCACTCAATGTGGCATTGATTCCCGAAATTCCGTTGCCATCGTTATGGAACTCGGCCTGGATGAAGCTGCGTCCAAATTTTTCCATCAGATAGTACTGGAATAGATAGGCGTGACCATAATCAGAGAGGATTTCCAAATCCCCCTGGTCACCCCACACCACCAGCGAGTTTTCCGGCTTCTCGGCAGTTTCTTCCACGTGACTGTCTGGATGCCCGTAACCCACCAGATATTCCGCCAGATCGGACATGCCTTCATTCACAAAGGTATCTTCATCGGGGTCATAGTCGTCATGCAGCAGGTGCTGGTATTCATGCGCGATGGTGCCTTCATAAAGGTAAGGGCGCGTGCCGTCTGGTCCAACGCGGTTCGCCCAGTCGTATGAGTCAATGGTGATGATGTTGCGATCGAAGTAACCTTCATAAGTGGGAGAATAGAATCCAGCGATATAGTATGGGTATGTGGAATCGTAATATTGTTCATCCCGCACATTGGAAACCATGATGATGGTGCGTCCGGCTTCATCATAATAGTAACCTGGATCTACGTATCCCCAGGCCTCCAACAATGAATACGAACCATCCAATGGCATCGCGGGACCGAAGAAATCGGTCTCAGTTGGTAAAATATTACCCTCAAATTCGTCTAGCAAGTACTGAACTTGTTCGCAACTGACCTCTGGGGTTGGCCTTGGATCGCCTGCTGGCCAGCTCAGGTTAGATTGCACCCAGATCTGGGCATTGTCCCCTTCAGCTACAAGATAATATGGAGTGAAGAAATACTTCCCTAAATAATCATCGAGGGCCAAAAAGAGCTTGCTATCCAGGATGCAATCCGACAGACTCGAAGCCGCCACTTCTTCCTCTGCCATTTCTTCTTCAGCCAATGCTGGTGATCCCTGGATCCGGTCTGGGGTCGCTTCCCATTCCCGGATTTCCGGACCCACATCTACGGGTTTGTAATCGGGGGGCTGGGGAGCCGCGCTCACCGAAACCGGTGTGGCCAGCATCCCAAATGCCAGCGCAAATACTGTGAAAACATACAATGCTTTGAATTTCATTCTTTCCCTCCAACAAAATCTGTTCTTTATGTTTTATCCAATGCGATTTGTTAACAGAAATTCAAAAATCACCTCCTTAACCTTAGTGGGGATTGATGGATTGCTTTGATGGTCTTTTGAAACATTAATTTGGGATTAAAACCTTGATTTAATCATTATATTGCGCCAATTCTACGAATACAAGAACAAACGGAGAAATATTCTTGGTTAAACCAAAACAACACCATATAATGATTTGGAATTCTTCTATTGAGGGAAAGGAGAAATTGGTGGAAAACGAAAGAAGTGAAAAACCAATTAAAGTTGGAATTATTGGGGTTGGCCAAATTGGAAAAATCCACCTGAAGACGTATCAATCAATACCGGGCGTCGAGGTGGTTGGGGTTGTTGGAAAAGATCCAGTCAAAACAGAGAAGGTGGCGAAGGATTACAATGTTCCATTTTGGACAATCAATCACCGTGAGTTATTGGAAATTAAAGATATTGATGCTGTGAGTATCTGCTTGCATAATAATTTGCACCAGCCAGCTACAGTAGCAGCTCTCGAGGCAGGGAAACATGTTTTTTGTGAAAAACCTATGGCAGGAACTTATCACGATGCTTTGATTATGGTTGAAGCTGCCAAAAGAACAGGAAAAATGTTGAGTATTCAATTAGCTTCTTTATTTTCCAAGGAGACAAAAGCTGCCCAAGCAATTATTGAAAAGGGGCTACTGGGGCAACCATATTTTGCTTGTTCGGCTGGATTCAGAAGGAGAGGTCGTCCTTTTGTAGATGGGTATGGATCACCACCCTTTGTCCAATTAGACCAGGCTGGGGGAGGGGCGCTGTTTGATATGGGAGTTTATCATATCGCCAATGTCCTGTATTTACTTGGTAATCCAACTCCTATCCGAATCAGCGGGAAGACTTATCAAGAAGTTCCAATTGACCCTGATCGTTATCGGGATAGCGGTTTTAATGTTGAGGAATTTGGAGCTGGTTTAATTCATCTTGAAGGCGATTTAACACTGAATATCATTGAGGCTTGGGCTGCGCACCTAGATCAATTAGGTGGCTCATACTTGCTTGGCTCCAAAGGGGGATTAAGGTTAAAACCTTTTGGATTCTTTCATAGCCTCGAGGACCTGGACTTCAATTCAACAATTGATTTGGAAAGCTTCGAATATCGTTTGCACAATGTGCGCAATAGCGGCATCGCCTACGATGGACCGCAGCAACATTGGATTGAAGCGCTTCGAGGAAATGTTCCTCTATTACCGACTGCAGAAATTGCGCTGAACACAATGCTGATTTCGGAAGGAATCTATCTGTCCAGTAAGTTGGGGCGTGAAGTCACAGCCGATGAGGTGATCAAGTTATCAAAAAGTACTGCCAATCCTTTTTAAATCTATAACAGCATTATTTCGTCAAAATACCACAGCACAATGAAATTATTGCTGTGGTATTTTGGTTTGATCTTAATACCTCTTCACCAGGATTTCAGGATTAGGAGAAAACGAAATAATAGAGGATATGACAAATGTCATGTTGATAATCATTCGAAATGTGCTAATATATTTGCAATAAACAAATTAAAACATAAAATAAACACATAATAACATTTAGGTGAACCATGTTAGCTACTGAGCGCCAGAAAACAATCCTTGAAATGCTTGAAAAAAATAAAACCGTCGAAGTTACTGAGTTAAGTGAATGTCTCAGTGTGTCCGAAATGACAATCCGGCGAGATTTAGATAAATTGGAACAGGCTGGCTTGTTGACTCGTACTTTTGGCGGGGCGACTGTTACATCCAACCCCGTAGCTTTGCAGTTGTCGTTTGTTGAAAAAGTAGGTGTGTTTGAGAGAGAGAAACAAGCCATTGCGAAAGCAGCGGCTAGTTTGATACACGATGGGGATACGGTTGGATTGGTTGCAGGAACGACCTGTTTCCAAATCGCAAAAAATTTTCCCGCCAGAGAAAATGTGACCGTTGTGACAAATGCGATTAATATCGCGATGGAATTCGCAAATCGTGGGGGAATTAAATTGATCGTCACTTCTGGTTATATGCTTGAGAGATCCTTTGCTTTAGTTGGACCCTTCGCTGAATGTATTTTGGAGCAGATACATATTAATAAATTGTTCCTGGGAGCCACCGGCGTTAGTTTAGATCGCGGAGTAACTACCCAAGATTTATTGGAAGCATCTATGTATAAGGCCATGATTAGGTCAGCAGAGCAGGTTGTCGTGGTTGCTGATCACACCAAAATGGGTGTTGTATCGTTGGCACCGATCCTTCCAATAAGCAAAGTGAATAAGTTGATCACAGATTCGGAGATCGACCCATTAATGTTGCAAAAACTTGAAGAAACCGGCTGTGAAATTTGTGTTGCAGATATTGATTAAGTTGGATTGATCTATGACTAAAGCACTTGTTCTTGGTGAAATCTGTATTGATGTCATTCTTAATAATCCAGCCAGTGTACCTGTATTAGGAAAGAATGTCTGGGCGGAAAGCATACAAATGCGCTTGGGGGGATCTGCCACCTATGTATCACAAGGCTTACAGGCATTAGGTATTCCAACAACTGTAAACAGTGTGGTAGGTGAAGATCCAATTATAGAGGTTTATCTGAAGCAGCTTGAAAGTCTAGGGATCGATATTTCGCAAGTATTTCGACAACCATCAGAAACAACTTCAGTTTGTATCGGAGTTGTTGAAAAAGACAAAAAGAGTTTCATTGGTTGCTCCCCATTTCTTAAATATCCAGATCATTTGCTTGAGATTAATCCAGAAGAATTTGATCTTGTATATTTTGGAGGCTACCTGCTATATCCAGAAATCTGGGATGGAAAACTTTCCAATCTTCTTAAGAAAGTACGCCCAGATGCCCACACCATTCTTGATACCCAAATGTTGCCAATTCCTGTGGATTTGTATCGAGATCGTGCCATTACGAAAAGTATGTTGGAACAAGTTGAAGTTCTTATGGTTGACCGTAAAGAAGCGATCGCTTTAACAAAAAGTCAAAATCCTGAAGAAGCGGCAAGAATTTTAGCCGATTATGGACCGAAGATCATTACCGTGAAACTTGGAGAGCAAGGTTGTTTGGTGTTGACTCAAGGGGAAATCCTGAAGAGTAAATCGCTTAAGGTAAATGCCCGCGATTTGATTGGAGCCGGAGACTTCTTTGGAGCGGCCTTCAGTTATGGCGTTTTAATGGGGTGGCCACTACAAAAGACAGCCGATTTTGCTAATGGTTTTGCTGCTTTATGTACAGCTCGTAAAGAAAACCATGCTCTTCCTGAATTGTCTCTTGTTTTAGAACATATTTTTCCTTCAGCCATAGGCTGATTATTCCTAACTTGTATGCGGAGGACATTATGAAGGAATTAAAAATAGGTGTTATTGGAAGCGGAAGCACTTATGCTCCTGAATTGATTGATGGTTTTATCAAGCGTCGTGAAGAACTTAATGTGAAGCAAGTTGTAATGATGGATGTGGATTCCGAACGGCTTGAGATTACTGGAAATTTAGCTCGCAGGATGGTTAAACGGGCGGGTATGGACACAGAGATTGTCTTAACCACCAATCGTCGGGAAGCCCTGGATGGGGCGAGTTTTGTGGTAACTCAAGTCCGGGTAGGCCTGATGGAAGGCCGTGCTCGAGATGAGAAAATTCCGCTTGAGTTTGGAATCTTGGGGCAGGAGACTACAGGCCCAGGTGGATTCGCAATGGCTTTACGTACCATTCCTGTGATGTTGGAGACCGCTCGTCAAATGGAAGAATTGTCTCCAGAAGGTTGGATGATTAACTTCACAAATCCTTCCGGTTTGATCACCGAAGCATTGTCTCGATATTCAAAAATGCAAATGATCGGGTTATGTAATGTTCCGATTACTTACCTGATGCGCTTCGCCAAACTTTACGATGTGTCCGTTGACCGGATCTATATGGATTACTTCGGATTGAATCACTTGACCTGGATGAGAAAAGTATATTTAGACGGCAAAGATATCACTGCTGAAGTAACTGAGCGAATTTTGGAGGGGGATGCGCAAGATTTATTAGGCTTTCCGTTTAATAAGAAAATGGTCCGATCGCTAGGTTTGCTGCCAGGTGGGTACCTGCAATATTTCTACCATCGCGACCGCATATTGGAAAAACAATTAACTTCGGGCAATCGCGCTGAGCAAGTTATGAAAATTGATCGTGAATTGTTGGAATTGTATTCAGATCCTGACTTAAATGAAAAACCAGCAATATTGGATCAACGGGGTGGTGCATGGTATTCAGATGCTGCCTGTGCCTTGATCAGTGCAATTGCCAATGACAAGAAAGAAATCCACATTGTGAACACGCGGAACAATGGTGCTCTGGGAGGGTTACCCAATGACGTTGTTGTAGAAGTTCCAGCTATGGTCAATTCAGCAGGGCCGCATCCGTTGGTTATGGGCGAATTGCCATTGGGTATCCGTGGATTGGTTCAAGTAGTAAAGACTTATGAGCAGCTTACGGTAGAAGCGGCAGTCCATGGCTCAAGAGAACAGGCCTTACTCGCGCTTGCTAACCATCCATTGGTTCCAACGGTTGATATTGCTGAAAAGCTTCTAGACAAGATACTTGAAGAAAACAAGGCTTTTCTTCCCCAGTTTTATCACTAAATCAAGAAAAGGTAAAAATCATGGCGAAACGAATTATCGAAGTAAGTCCCTCCATATTGGCAAAACTTGAAGGCAGAGAGTTGATTGATGCCATACGAGTAAGTGGTGGAAGAGCTGTATCTGCTGAAATTGTCGCTTTTCGTCCTGGATTGGTCGATGGAACCAACAACGGAAATCTGGCGGCAACTTTCGGCGCCGACATTGTCCATATGAACCATTATGATGTGGATCGGCCTCAAGTAGCTGGATTTTCATCCACTCCTGAAGGCGTCGAAGAATGGGCAAAGCAAGGAATTTCATTAAAACCCAGCGATCAAATTGAAGATCCTACCGCGGCTTTCTTTGCGTCTATGGGGTTTGGAATCACCATTAGAGACTTACGAAATGCCATTGGCAGGGTTGTTGGTCTTAGTTTGGAAGTCAACTTCCCCGGCGCAACCGCTCCACGAGGTCGCTTGTCGATTCCGGACACTGCTGAACGGGCTTTAGGACAAGGAGCCGCTTACTTAACTTTGATTGGGACACCCGCTCATAGCCCAAAAGTATTGGCTGATAATATTCGCGAATTGCGCACAGCTCTTGGCCCAGCCCCAATGTTGGTTGCTGGTCGAATGCCGTGGGGCGGCTCCCGACCTGGAATGCCCGATTTTATGCAAGCGGATGAAGTTGAATTGCAGGTAGAAGCAGGCGCCGATATGGTTGTCATTGCAGCGCCAGGGACGATGCCAGGGGCCACAATAGAGGCGGTTCGAGCGGCAGTGGAAAAGGCCCATCAGCTTGGGGCACTGGCTGAAGTATCTATTGGGACTTCACAAGAATCTGCTGATGAAGAGACTGTCCGGCGTTTGGCAATGGACAGTCGTCTGACTGGAGCGGATGTTTACCAGATAGGTGATGGTGGATATAGCGGAGTTACTTTACCAGAAAATATTCTTGCCTTTGCCATGGCGATTAAAGGACGACGCCATGCTTACCGGCGCATGGCAATGATTGGATAACCATTGAGGAGGTGAACATATTTAGTTTTATTTGGATTTCGATTGGATAAAGCAGTCAAATACTTAATAAATTGTTTCTAAGGAGAGTGACATGTACGCCAAAAAAGTTGTTGCAATATTGCTTTTTGCTGCTGTCTTGTTAGGGGCTTGTGCGCCGACAACTCCGGTTCCCACTGAAGTGAGCAATGCTCCAGCACAACCGGCTCAACCAACCCAAGCCGAACAACCTGCTTCAGTACCTGAGCAGTCTGCTGAAGAAGCTAAACCGGTTGTGGTTTCGGTTTGGGTTACGGATGCACCTGCAGTCCGGAAAGCTGCGGAAGAGTATGAGAAATTGACCGGTAAAAAGGTTATCGTTGAAGAGATTGCTCGTGAGGTTCTACAAGAGAAAGAGAAGACAGAACTTACAGCAAAAACCGGCGCTTATGACATATTATGGGTGCCATCGGAATGGGTGGCTGAATTAGCAGAAGGTCAACTGCTTGAGCCCCTTAATCCTTATATGGAAAATTCAGCCTTACCACAACCCGATCAGGCCGACTGGGCTTCTCCGGGTGCTGTTGAAGCCTATAACTACAAAGGTAACCTTTACGGATACCCTGTGGCTCTTGACACTGTATTTCTCTACTATCGAACAGATTTAATTGAAAAGGCTCCAGATACTTGGGATGAATACTTACAGGTAGCGAAAGAGCAGACGAACGATCAACGATATGGTGCTACACTTTTCGGCAAACTGCCTGAATCAATTGCTTGGGATTTCATCAATTACTTCTGGTCCTTTGGTGGAGAAATTCTGGATGAGAATTTCCGCCCCACTGTTAACAGCCCTGAAGGCGTTGCTGCATTGACCTTTTTCACCGATCTGCTAAATAAAGATCAAGTAGTGTCCCCAGGCGTTTCGACTTATGAATACCCAGAAGTATTGGCTGCTTTCCAACAAGATAAAGCCGCTATGGTTCTTCAGTGGAATGCTGCTTATGCAGATTTTGGAAATCCAGAAGCTTCCCCAGCTATTTTTGACAAATTTGCAGCTACTGTACTCCCCGGAAAGCAGATGGAAGATGGCACAATCAACCGCAAAGTAATTGGGCATGTTTGGGGCTTTGTGATGAACGCCAGTTCCCAAAATAAGGAAGAAGCTTATTCCTTCTTGGTATACTTAACTGGAAAAGAAGGCCTTAAATATTTCCCCACAGATGGAGCCAGCATCAATGTGAATTCAAAAGCGGTCCTTTCGGATCCAGCCATGATAGAGGCTCATCCTGAATTTGAATTATTGAATGAGTCCTTCCAATATTTGCAGCTCTGGCCAACCACTACTGCTACCAGTCAAATTATCCTAACCATTGCACAAGAAGCATCCTCGGCGTTAGTGGGTTCAAAAACACCCCAACAGGCTATGGATGATGCCAACAAAGCAATCGATGACTTGATGCAGCAAGCTGGTTATTACTAATCCTGATCCTCGCGAGCCTGGCGGAATATTGTTTCGCCAGGCTCGTATATGGAGCAACGAATGATCTCGAAGTCAATTAGAAAGCGAATTGAAACATTCCAATTTTTGGCTCCCGCTATTTTAGTGATCGCGGTTGTCTTAGTATATCCGTTACTCTCTACATTTCGATTAAGCTTTTTCTCTTACACCATTGCCAGAGGTTTGCGCTTTATTGGGTTAAAAAATTACCTAGATATTCTTAATGACAGCACTTTTTACACAGCGCTTCAAAATACATTTGTATTTACTCTCATTGTCATCCTTGTTGAGATGACTTTAGGTTTCATCTTGGCAAATATTCTTAATAAAGATTTTCCGGGAAGGGCAATTGTGCGTGGATTGCTGATGGTTCCTATGCTTGCTTCTCCGATTGTTTCAGGAATCATGTGGCGGTTTATGTATAATCCTGATTTTGGCATTATCAATTATTTTGTAACCCAGTTAAATCTACCCGCACAAGTATGGACGGGCGATCCCAAAACAGCTCTCCTCTCTTGCATGATTGTTGATATTTGGCAATATACTCCGTTTGTAATGCTGTTGCTTTTAGCGGGATTGCAATCAATTCCAAAAGAGCAGTATGAGGCGGCAGAAATTGATGGTGCTGGAGCAATTAACAAAATGCGATTTATTACTATTCCCTGGTTAAGGCCAATGATCCTTGTTGTTCTATTGCTAAGGACAATGGATTCGATCAAGATATTTGACCAGGTATATGCGCTGACGGGTGGGGGTCCTGGGATAAGCTCACTTACATTGGGTGTTTACGCTTACACAAAAGGATTTAGAAATTTCTTTTTAGGTTATGCTTCTGCAATTTCCTGGGTGTTGGCGTTGATTACCATCTTAATATCAATTTTCTATATCCGCTCTATCAAACTTCCAGAAAGGGAATAAGGATGAAGCGTAAATTCACCAAATTTATTGGAGATTCTGTAAGCTACACTTTTTTGGCGTGCGCTCTCGTTTTCTTTATGTTTCCAATTTTCTGGATGTTAATGACATCGATTAAGCAGCCGCAAGATACATTTGCAATACCACCAATATGGGTATTTAAGCCAACGCTTCAAAACTATATAAAGACCTTCATTGAAGGGGCTTACTACAAGTATCTATTTGTGAGTTTAAGGGTGACCACAATTTCAATTTTTGTCGCCACTGTAATCAGCACGTTAGCCGCGTACGCTACTGCACGGTTTAGGTTTAAGGGAAAAACCGGTCTTTTAATGAGTTTATTGGTTTTTTATACAATCCCCGGGATTGCTTATGCAATTCCGCTTTATATGCTTTACGGGCAATTAAAAATTCAAGATACACCATTAGGGTTGATGATCATTTTTACTGCTCTAACCATTCCATTTTCAACCTGGGTTTTACATGGATATTTCGTTTCGATACCGAAGGACCTGGAAGATAGTGCAATGGTGGATGGGTGTACAAAATTGGGTGCATTAACACGCGTTGTTTTACCGTTGGCGGCTCCCGGTGTGGCATCCACTGCGATTTTGACCTTTATTACAACTTGGAATTCATTTTTGTACCCTGCGATATTAGCAGGATCCAGGACAAAGACTTTACCGGTGGCGGTAGCTGCGTTCATTACAGATACAAGAATTGAATGGGGGCAAGCAAGCGCAGTGGCAAGTGCGGTTATCCTGCCTGTATTACTTCTGATCATGTTTGCTCAAAGATTCATTGTTATGGGTCTGACAAGCGGTGCTGTAAAAGAATAGAAATAACCTTTCTGAGTCGATATTAGATCGTTAATTAGAAAAAGTAAGGCTGTATTCAAATTGACTGGATCAGATAATCCTGATCTCATCAATTTCGAATACCCTTACTTTTCTGTTTTTTAAAAATCACAACCCATGAATTCAAGGCAAAGTTAAACATTATTGATGATGAGGGTCAATCCATGAAAATTGAAAAGCCTGAGGAGTTTAACCAATCCAATATGGAATTCATATAAGACCTAAATTGATGCGATTGAGGTTTTGAAGATTTTTCCTGAATTCGCTGATTTTGAAAATTATAATGCGAATGATTAATTTAAGATTTGTTATAATTAATCAGTGTTGAACCTATGGATTTAGCAACATTACAGAATACCAAGAAAAATCAAATTTTGGATATCGCGAAAAGATATGGAGCATACGATATCCGGATTTTCGGTTCGGTTGCGCGAGGTGAAGAGACCGATGCCAGTGATGTGGATTTCTTGGTGAAATTAGAACCGAATAGAAGTTTATTGGATTTAGGTGGATTGTTGATGGAATTGAGAGAGCTTCTCGGTATAGATGTAGATGTTGTAACGGAAAAGGGGCTCAAAACAAGAATTCGGGAACAAGTGCTTCGAGAGGCCGTTTCATTATGAGAACCGAACAAGAACGTTTATTGGATATTATCGAAGCAATAAATCGAATCGAATCTTATTCATTAAGAGGCAAACAATCCTTTGAAAATGATGAGTTACTGCAGGTGTTTTAACTAACTATAAAGAATATTGTAATATGTGGAATAATATTGTAAAATATTCTCATGAAATTAAGCGAGTATGCAAAAATTGTTGGTGTATCGTATAAAACGGCTTGGACGTGGTACAAATCAGGTGCAATCAGGGGGTATCAGGCATCAACAGGTACGATCATCGTAACAGAGCTTGATCAGAATAATTTGCGTTCGGAAAGTTTAGAAACAGTGATTTACGCCAGAGTTTCGAGCAATAAGCAAAAAGATGATTTGGAGCGTCAGGTTCAACGCATCCAAGATTTTTG
>ENA-ORXD01000728-ORXD01000728.1-sediment-metagenome-genome-assembly--contig:-NODE-728-length-36316-cov-4.650901_pt1 | contig 36316 bp, 35 predicted proteins | sample MGYA00237862_ERZ511471 | MGnify/ENA metagenome assembly ERZ511471 | reverse complement strand
ATAACATCCCCCTGGGTGCCCTGGGAGTGTTCATCCTCTGGTTCGGATGGTTCGGATTCAATGCGGGCAGCACCATGGCGGCCGTTGCCGATATCGGTCACATTGCGTCGACCACCAACATCGCCGCCGCAACGGCGGCCATCGCGGCCATGATCACGTCCTGGATTATCGGCAAGAAGCCCGACCCCAGCTTGAGCATGAACGGCGCCATCGCGGGACTGGTCGCCATTACGGCCCCCTGCGCCTTCGTGTCCATCGGGAGCGCCGCGCTCATCGGCATTGTCGCCGGGGTTCTGGTCGTCCTGTCCATCATCTTTTTTGACAGGGTCCTCCGTATCGACGACCCGGTTGGAGCGATTTCGGTTCACGGCGTCTGCGGTGCATGGGGAACGTTCGCGCTCGGACTGTTCGCGCAGGACATGTTCGCTCCGGGGACCACCGGAAACGGGTTTTTCTTCGGCGGCGGATTGAAGCTCCTGGGAGTACAGTCCCTCGGGATCCTGGCCGTGTTCGCCTGGTGCATGGTGACGGGATTTGTCATGTTCTACCTGATCAAGCGGTTCATAGGCCTCAGGGTGAGCCGTAAGGAAGAGCTGCGGGGGCTCGATATCGACGAGCACGGCAGCGAAGCCTACAATGGATTCCAGATCTTCAGCAACCAGTGAGGGAAGGAGCTGTCATGAAACTGATCATTGCGTATATCAAGCCGGAAAAACTGGATGACGTCAAAAAGGCGCTCAGTGACGCCAACGTCTTCCGCATGTCGGTCACCAATTCTCTGGGATGCGGCCGCCAGAAAGGCTACACGGAGTCATACCGCGGCCTGACCTCGGAGATCAATCTGTTGAAGAAAACGCGGCTCGAAATCGCCGTGAACGATGATGCCGTCAAGACGGCGCTCAGCGCTCTTCTCCAGGGGGCCCAAACGGGTGAAATCGGCGACGGAAAAATATTCGTCGTCCCTCTGGATGAGTGTATCCGGATCAGCTCCGGAGAAACGGGTCCTGAGGCGATCGGCTGACGTACATGGGGTACGTTGTAGGCGCGTCCTCTCGCCCGGCACACACCTTCATCGCTCCGGGTGCCGCCCGGGAATTCCCTTCCCCCGCGGCACCCGGCAGTATCGACGGGCCGTCGCCGGAGGCAAGAAGCGGGTTTCAATGGGGAGGCGGCGTAAGATCCCTTTTTCGGAGGGGATGTATTCGTCGGCGAAAGACCGGTTCCTTTCGGCTCGCAACCGGATCGGCGCCGAATGTCACATGTCCTTCGAATCGACGACTTCGCGTATTTTTTCAGACAGTTCGTCAATGTTGAACGGCTTCTGGATAAAAGACGTCCCCCGGCTGAGAATTTCATCCATTCCCATTGTTTCGGGAGAGTACCCGGACATATACAGGACCTTCAAACCCGGCAGGGCTTCTCTGAGATGATGGGCGACGACGATTCCCGTCATGCCGGGCATGATCATATCCGTGATGAGCAAGTCCGGTTTCAATCCTTCTTCGCGAACGGCCCGGACGGCCTCATCGCCGTTTGCCACGACCGTGGGAGCGTACCCAAGTTTTTTCAGTTGTCTTTCCAGAAGCTGTCTGACCGCCGGATCGTCTTCGACCGCGAGAACGGTTTCGCCGCCCCACAGTGCCCTTCTTTCAATTTTTACGACGGGCTGTGCCGGACCGTCGACGCTGGGGAAATATATCTTGAATGTCGTGCCCTTTTCCGGTTCGGAATAGATCCATATGCCTCCGCCCGATTGTTTGACGATTCCGTAGACCGTCGAAAGTCCCAGACCCGTTCCCCGGCCCATTCCCTTCGTTGTAAAGAAAGGCTCGAATATGTGGGCTCTTGTTTCCTCGTCCATGCCGTGGCCTGTATCCGTTATCGCCAGCATGACATAATTCCCCGGCGTCACCCCGATGTGATGTTCCGCATATTCCTCATCGAGTACGACGTTCCTGGTTTCGATGACCAGTCTGCCTCCCTCCGTCATGGCGTCCCTCGAGTTGACGGCGAGATTCATGATGATCTGCTCTATCTGTCCCGGATCGGCTTTCGTACAGTCGAGGTCTCCTGTAAGAGCGGTTACCAACTGGATGTTTTCACCGATAAGCCTTCGGAGCATCTTTTCCAGATTGATCACCGATTCGTTTATATTGAAGACGACGGGTCTCAGCGCTTGTTTTCGACTGTAGGCCAGAAGCTGGCGCGTCAGGGAAGCCGCTTTTTCTCCGCTGGATCTGATCTGGGCGAGATTTTCACGAATCGGGTCATCCTCTTTGATCGCATCCTTCATCAGATCGCAATTTCCCATGATGATAGTAAGAAGGTTGTTGAAATCATGGGCGATTCCCCCGGACAGCTGGCCGACGGCCTCCAGCCTCTGTGCCTGGCGGAATTGTTCTTCCAGTTGTATCTTTTTTGTTACGTCCCTGAAAAATCCGATGACACATTTTCGATGACCCATGACCATCGGCGAGGAAGTGATGTCCGCAAGGAGGGTCCGGCCGTCCTTTCTGATGCATCGAATGGGTTCCGGCAGGGCACTCCGGCCTGCGGTATGCTTTTCCAATTCCGCAAGGACTTTCTCCAGTTCCTCTTTCGGATGAATGTCCTCGATGCCGAGTGTCGTCAATTCCTCCGCCGGGTACCCCAGCATGTCGCAGATAGCCGGATTTGCATAGATAAACCGTTTCGTTTCATCGTCGGCCACCAGAATTCCCTCGGAGGCCCCTTCAAACAGTGTTCTGTACCGTTCTTCCGATTCACGTCTCTGTTTTTCGCTCTCCATGTTGTGAAGGGCAAAAGCGATGTCCCCGGCCATTTCAAGAAAGAGACTTTGCTCTTCCTCATCGTTCAAAACCATGACCGGCAGGGATGCGAGCAGGATTCCATAAATATCCCCGTGATGTTCCAGGCGTGCGGCAAGAACACCCTGGTCGCTGTCATGAGGTTTCGCTTCATCACCTGTGAAAGGAATGAGCCGGTCATCGAGAGTGATGAGTTCTTTTCCGCTCGCGAACTCGTGAATCCAGGCCGGCGGACTGCCGTTCTTCAACTGCTGGATCAGCTTTTCGAAAGTGCTGTTGATTCCCGAATCCGCACATGCCAGGGATTCTTCCGACCGTGCGAAAAGCATGATGCATGCTCCTGTGTAACCACGGGTTTCCACGACGGTCTCGCTTGCCCGTTGGATCAATTTACCGGGGTCCTGTTCTTTGATGATCAGTTGGTTGACGTTTCGTATTGCGCGAAGCGCCCGCTGGATGTAGTTCGTCTTGATATCCGCACACTTGGCATCGTTGATGGAGCGCACGAGCATGAACATGAATCCAGCGCCGATGATCAGGACGATAGCCGCTTCCAGAAAGACCTCATGCCAGTTGATCGGTGTTTCCGGCGCGTTCAGCAGAACGCTTGGCAGGTCGTATAATTCATCGAAAAGTACGAGCAATCCGAGAAGTACGAAACCCGTCAGCGGGAGAAACCACATCCTGAACCAAAGGCGTTTTCTTGCCGATTCTTTCATTGCCCTCAACCGGGATTTCATTTTCTGGTCCCCTTTTCAGGCTCATGACAATCGTTCGTTCATTACAGGACATGTCGTTCATAATGTTCCGTGGTTGTCCCTCTGCTCGGGCCACACAAAGGAATGACGTTTCTTGTTATCCTCTACTTCTTTAACGTGATGCCACGAACAGCGACTTTCCAGCGCATTCGGCACGAGATCGGCTTCAAGTGATTCCCATATGATTTCATACCCTTGCCGGGATCGTCATGGAATGAAGAAAAGCCCCCGGAACTCTTCTATCCCTGATGCTGATTTCCTGAACGGTCAAACCATGACAAAGTAAAAGAGAACAGTCAACATAAATCTGCTTAATCCCCGTGAATATAATGATTCTGACCGAGCCTCCGACGGCGGAAATATGAGCCCTTCTATAACAACGATGTCCGCAGGATCGACAATGGCGGTCATTCCTGCAATCCGAAAATGGAAGTCCCGGATATCTGCGCTTATATTTTGTTCTATACTGTGCCCCTGAAATCGGACGACTCCGTGAGGCGAACAATGGTCTGAAAAGGTTCGAAGGAGGGAGCGGGTACGTGTATTGGGTTACAGGCCGGCCTTCCGGTTGCGGGATTTTCGGATGCGACCGTTTCCGATGATCCGGCAGGTCTCTGACAGCATTTCCTTTCCGGGGTCGCTCAACGTTTCTGCTCCATGACGGAGATGACCTGATAATGGAACCCCCACAAGGCATCGAGAAACTCCCTGGTTCGAAACCCGCTGACGCGGACCATGACCAGGTAGTTCTTGCTTCCTGCAAGCGGGTGGATCAGGACGGCCAGGAGATCCATTCTGTAACGCTTGCAGAGATCGACGATCTCGAAGATGATGCCCGTTTTCTGCTTTGCCGGCACGCTGAGACAGATCCGGGTGTTCGAGTCTCCTGCCCGTGCGACGGTTGCCAGAGCGTCCAGAATATCCGACTCGGTGATGATCCCCATGAGCCTGTCGTTGCCGACCACGGGAAAGGTGCCGATCTTGCGGATTCTCATGAGAGCGCCGACCTCCTCGATCGGGTCGTTGGGACCGCATGTGACGAGTCCTTCAGCGATCATGGCATCCGACACCTTGCGTTGTTTCAAACTTTCCTCTTCCTCCGGGCTGAGCCTGCTGTCCAGGTGAAGGCCCGGAGAAAGCATCCGGACGGTCAGAAGCCCGGACAGGGCGCCCTGGGAATCGGTGACCGGAAGCCTGCGAACCCTGTTTTTCTTCATGATCATGAAGGCGTCATAAAGACTTGCTTCTTTCGTAACCGTCGCAGGGGATTCGGTCATCCAGTAACGAACGATCATCGGGGATTCCTCCATGCCGGCAGAGCTGATAACTTTTGAACTATTAGGATAGTATGCTTCCCGTGTCAATCGCGTCTTTGCAGTTCCGTGCATTTTCCCGCCTTGACCCGGGACGGACGCGGCAATATCGCGCCGTGAACGTCCGCCGTTACGCTTTTTCCGATGAGAATCGTATAGAGTAAAAAGGCCTCCCATACGGGAAGCCCTGGTGCCGGTAAGCGTGGAGGGATTCGAACTTCCGATCGACGGATTGGAAGAGTATCTATGGTATCAACAAAATAGGCCACGGCAAGACATCGGGAAAAAAGATCGGGTACTTATCAGATTCTCGATTTCCGATGCCTTCAATCTTGTACTCATGCCCTACCCAAATGACCCTCCCGATCAGCCGGGACTTTATTGGTTCACCTACAGTGGACCGCGGATCCGGGCCTGGCAGTAACTAAATTCTCGTATCTCCAGTGATCATTGAAACTTCCCCTGCCTCACGAACACCGGCTTCACAGAGACTTTCTTCTCTTTTTTCTCCTTCTTCGTGATCCCATCTCTCGATAATTCAATCTGTTACCCGCTTCAAATCGTCGCCTTCCTTCGCCTGATGATCACCACTGCCGTCACTATCAACAATATAGACAATATCGCCATTCCCCATTCTGATAAGGTGGGTATCACAGTAGGTGACGGCTGTGAAGGAAGCCCAACATTCCATGTATCTGCAATTTCCTGGGTGGAAAGCGCTCTGCTGTAAACCCGGAACTCATCGAGGAGACCGCCATTTGGAAGTCCGGTACTCGTGGAATATCCGCCAACCGTGAAGGGACCTGTACCGGTGACATCGGTGCTCGAATCAGGGACGGTGGTTTTCAGTTCACCGTTCAGATACCCTCGAATCTCATCGGCATCTGAATCATAGACGAAATGAAGCACCGACGGCTGGGCGGAAGCCACCCCCGCAACAATCAGGTCCGACAATCCCCCTCCCCGGATAATGATGTTTCCGGCACCGGCTACGCCGCCGAAGAAACATCGGAATGAACTGGCGCTGGCGTCTCCAAAAATGTAATAAAGGGTCGTGTCATTCGGAATATTGTTGAGCCAGCAGGAAATAGTCCAGCTGCCGGAACCAAGATTCGTCGCCCATCCGGTATTTACGCGATTGGTTGTGGAGCTTCCTCCGTTTCCGATCAATGCGCTGCCGAACTGCCCGGTACCTCCCATGGTTTGACCAGACACCGGCGCGGGGTTTGTGCCCACAGGAGCGCTCGCTTCATTCATGACGGTACTCCCACCAGCGTTATCAAATTTGTAATAAATCAGTTCCGGGACATCGTAAGCATGTATGCTCAACGGGAACAAAGTGATAAAAACGAAAGCAAGGATCAGTTTGAGATAAGAACGTTTCATCATACCAGCGGCCAAATGTCTCATAATAATCATGTATCCTTTCCACCGATTTTTTTCCGCTACCCGCTTCACCATATGCCCTATCCGGACCACTTTTCCGATAAGACGGAATTGAGTCATGTCAACTTCCATCGGATTCGGGATCTCGGCTTTATTATCCGATATCGCCAGGAGCCCGGGGCCCTTCCTGACCAGGAGCTTAACCTTCAGAAGATCCCCTTTTTCCCTTCTCCTGTTAGAAGCCACGCCAGGTATTGACCTTAGTAAATATGAAGTCCCGCCATCAGTTCGGCAGAAGGCTCCCGTTTGTCGTTCAAAATTGAAGACAAGTAGCTGGCGGTTATGCCAACCTTTTCGGCAAATCCAGCTTGCGTGATTTCTAATATTTCAGAAATCAAGTACTTAAGCCTCATCCCAAAATGATTTGCATGGGTAAATTTCATTGTTGATATGCTTGTATTAGTAAATATCTGGCAGTGAAACAAACTTATATTGCGGGTCAAATATGCCTAAATGCCGGTTCAATTGCAACAGGTATCTCCTGAACGTCTTATCATACAGATTTTAGAAATCCTCCATTTGACGAAACCGTTTTTCAGGCGACCGGTCATAATTCGGTCAAAAATAGAAACAATGGATGTTCCTGTTTTCCTGAAGCAATGTAACTTAGAAATTTTTCCTTTGATAAAAGATTTTTTGTGTGCCAGATGGCCTATAATTTTCAGCCTTTAGCTGGGTTCCCTGTGCTGACGCTTCATCTTCGCATGATGTGAATGGAGGCTGCTTTATGATGAAACGAAGGAATCTGATTCTGGGTGTTTTTCCTGGCTGCGTTTGTCCTTCAATTTTGTGTCATGGCGGATTCCGCCCGTTGCGAGGAACTGGGATATGCCGACTTCCCGTATACATCGGACGGGGTCACGATCACCCTGGAAACGACGGGCGGCGTCTCATCTTACAGTTCTGGGTGGTCCGATTGCGGCAGCACCGTCACGACCAAGAACGGTGCTATATGGCTGGGATATGGCGGCGGGGGTACGATAACCAATACCTTTTCAAAGACGGTGAGCAGTGTCACTTACCGTATCACCGCCGCTAATATCGGCGAAACGTTTACGCTGACGACGAACGGTGGGGTCCCTTCCATCACGGTCGATGCGGGGTGCAGTTATGGCGTTGCCGGTAATGTTCTGACGTTCAGCGGAAGCGATGTCGGCGCGATCATCACCGTCACCGTCGCAAATCCCGTTACCTCGTTCACAATGGCCCATAACGGAGTGGGAGGTGGCTCCCTGGTCACCCTCGGCGGTTACACCACCGGGGAAGCGTCGGTTCCGGTGAGCGGGACTGCCATGGTGGTCCTGTTCCTGCTGATCTGCGCGGCCGGGATCATCTGTCTCAGAGGGAGGAGCCCTCTGGCCGGAACACCGGCATAGAAAAGCGCATCTTCACCTCATTCCGAATGTCCGGTTTCTGAACCGAGGCATCATGGAGCACGCTCGGAATGTCTGCGAATATTGCAGGGACCGCTTTTTCATGGGGAGTCAGGGATTGTCCTGACTCCTTTTTTTCGAAAAGAAACTCCAAGCTTCCGCATTTTGCTTCTCAGTGTATTGGGATTGATTCCGAGCAGATTGGCGGCGCCATCGGTTCCATGAATTCTCCCACGGGTCAGTTCCAATGCCGCCCTGATATGTCTTGACATGGCCTCATCGAGTGTGAGCATCAGGTTGCTCCCATTCGGCAGCCCTCGTTCATCCAGCGACTCCTCGGGCCACCGGAAATGCTTAAATGTCAATGCCCGATTTCCATTCGGTCCCCTGCTTCTTATCAATTCCCGTTCCACGAGATTTTCAAGTTCCCGGACATTCCCCGGCCAGTGGTAATCTTTCAGTCGTTCCATCGCAGTGGAGGACAGTGGCGGAGGGGTATGAACTTTCAGCTCCCTGGATTTCGTTTCAATAAAATGATGAATCAACGCGGGAATGTCCCCTTGGCGATATCTCAAAGGTGGAATCATGACAGGAAAGACATTGAGTCTGTACCAGAGGTCTTCCCGGAACTTTCCGGCATGAACCATGTCTTCCAGGTTTCTATGGGTAGCGGCGATCACACGGATATCAACCGTGATTGTCACGTTGCCGCCCACACGTTCGATTTCCCTGTTCTGCAAAACTCTCAGCAGTCTTACCTGGATGGACGGGGGAAGCTCGGCAACCTCGTCCAGGAAGATGGTTCCTTTGTTCGCCCGCTCAAAACGACCCTTCTTCTGGGCAATGGCTCCTGTGAAAGCACCTCTTTCATGCCCGAAAAGTTCACTGTCCATCAGGTTCTCCGGGATGGCCCCGCAGTTTACCTTGACGAAGGGTCCCCCCTTGCGGGGAGATGCGTAATGAATGGCATTGGCGATTACCTCCTTGCCGACCCCGGTTTCTCCTAAAAGGAGGACAGGATTCTTCAGAGATGCCACCTGTCTTACCATCTCCATCACTTCTTTCAGACCGCTGTCTGCGCCGATGATTTCATCTTTCGAGCTGTGCCGCAGCTCCCGGGCAAGGGCTTGATTTTCAGCATCCACGATATCTTTCAGTTTGACCACTTCCCGATAGCGCAGTGCGTTGGATACGGCGATATTGAAAGGTTCCCTGAGTTGCGCGACAAGACAGGAGTGTGATGTGTCATACCTTCCTTTCCCTTCAGCCAGGAAAATGACGGAACCCAGAAGGATGCCTTCTATCACAAGGTTCATGTACATGATGGAGGTTGTTGACAGCTTTGCCAATTGAGACAGTATGGACGCTGCCGGGTGCAAGTCGAGCCGGTCCAGAATTTTAATCTCCTGCCATGCCGCCACATCCATGTTGACTTTACGGAGGGCCTCCTCCGACAGGGGTTTCGGGGAAAAAGGTTTCTGAATCCCCTGAATGTCGACCCTTGCGATGTTGTGGATCAGTCCCAAACGCGGATCGAAAAGAGTAAGGAGCATCTGGAACACGGGCAGTTCGTTCCTGAGGTAGGAAAAACAATTGAACAATGCTTTTTCGATATCGAGACTGCTGCAGAGCCTTAAAGTCGCCTGCCTGAAAAAATCTTTTCCACTCTTTCTCATGCGCGAATTTTCCCTCCTCGTGCAGGAACCACCCCAAAATATGCGACATATAACGCAGATTGTTTCATATCACAATTTCTTTTGTGAAATATCATCAATAACACACTGTGGAATTATTAATTATCAGACATTACGTAATATTTTTTCTGGCACGCTTTTGGATTACTTGAAGTTGGAGAGAGAGACGTGGTGCACATGGTTCATGTTTTTATGTCGCTATGGAGCGCCAAAGCGATGCCAAGGGAAAGGGGGGATGTGTGGAGCGATAAAAAGTGAAAACGTGGGACTGTGAAGGTCCGAATTCGGGGGTTTGGTGATTTTTCAATGAAACATTCATGAAATGAAAAGGAGGGCTCATTGATGGCACATACACAACATACTTTTGCTACGCCGGGTCCCGCAGGGCTTGCCGCTCTTGCTGTAGCGTGCTTCGGTTTCGGCGCCGTTTTTCTTGGCAAGGTGGGTCTGGGCGGGCTTCCGCTTCTGGCTGCCTGGCTCGTCGGGGGTGGGGTCGTACAGTACACGACGGGGGTTATGGAACTGAAGGACCACAACATCGTCGGCGGTAACGTGTTTCTCTTTTTCGCGGCCTTCTTCATGTTCGCCGCGGCGCTCAGCGTTTTCGCCAAATTCATGCTCCTCACCTTCAACCTGAAACCCCTTTCCTACGTGGAAGGCTGGTGCTGGATGGCCGGAGCCGGTTACCTCACGCTTGTCACCCCCTCGTACTTCAAGTCAAACAAGGCCATCGCCATCCTTGTTATTCTTGTCGACGTGGCTCTCTGGGTCATCGTGACCCTGGATCTTGGGATTGCCGATCCCGCTGTCTGGAAGCCCATCGTGGGTTACCTTCTCATCATCGCTGGCTGGATCGGCATTTATCTTGCCGGGGCCGTTGTCTGCAACACGGTCTTCGGTAAAACGATATACCCCGTGCCCTCGCCATTCATCAAATAACTGAAAGAGCCGATTGATTGGCTCTTCGGCGCTTCCGGGCAGGAGTTTCCACTCCTGCCCTTTTTTATATCGTGCGCCCCCCGATTTGGGACAATCACGGCGCTGGAGGGAGATATCTGTTCCGTCGGTGGAACATCGACTGCAACGACGCCGGCTGGTCCTGCGACCACGGGATCGCCAGGGTCTGGGTCCGGATCACGGTAGGTACCGTGATTCATACCTTCGTCGTTTACATGAGCCCCCTCGGGATGTCGGAAGGGTATCCCTCCAGTCCCCCGGGTTTCACGGCGGAGACCGTGGGAAAGGGGGTTATCGAGATTGACCTGCGGGAACGGCTTTCTGAAGATGGAGTGTTCTCGAACATCTACATTGACCTGTCGAACCAGGATGCGGACGGGGATCTCCTGACCGGGACAATAGGCTTTCTGACCCTCTGCCCGAAGTAGTGAAAAATATGCCATCTTTTTTGTGTAACGGCAAAAACGCTCTTCCTTCCTAAAATCAATGATTGACGACGCCTAAGAACGGTGCAAGAGTGCGAATGGCAATTCTAAGAAGTACTGTGCCACCGTTAGGAAACTGATCGCTGGATACAGAACAACAAACATCAACTTGTATAGCTGAAGAAACCGACCCACTCGGCCAACTTGTCTAAGATTGCGCCTTAATCAACGGATGAAAAGGAAAGCTGTTCATGATCACTGCGAAGGAAACAAAATATTTTTTCTTAAACACTGTTCTTACGTCGATTATTTTTTACTTTTTGGAGCTTTACACCAAGACCCTCCGCGTTCAGTTCGAAGGCACAGAGAAAATTCAGACGCATCTCGAAAACGAAGGGCGGGTCATCATTACCAGTTGGCACCAACGTTTTTTTGGTGGTTTTTATCTTCCACAGATCTTTAAGCGGTTGCCCTGCATCATGATCAGCCAGAGCCGAGACGGGGATTTCATTTCCAAGATCGTCCAGCGTATAGGATGGATACCAGTGAGGGGATCAAGCTCCCGAGGTGGTTCGGCAGCTCTTCGAGTCATGGTTCAAGGAGTAATCAAAAACCAAATAGGCGGCCATATTGTAGATGGTCCTAAAGGACCTCCTTGTATCATCAAGCCAGGCCTCATCTCATTAGCCTGGAGAACTGGTGCAGTTATCTGCCCTGGTATCGTTTCCTATGAAAATGCCTGGACAATGAATAGCTGGGATCATTTCATGGTTCCCAAACCATTCAGCAAAGTTCTTTTTCGTTTTGGAAAGATTTCTTCCGTGCCCGAACTGAAGAGTGATGATCAGTTTGAATCTTTCCGCAAGGAAGTGGAAGATGACATGATCAAGGAGTACAAAGCAGCAGATAACTATTGGAATAGATGACAAAAGCATCCCACTTCAGAAGACGAGCGGTCCCAAAAAACACTGAACAAAGCCCCCATACAAACCTACAGGCCCTGCCGGAATTGGCCCTGTAAAAGGCAAATATCGCGGTCTGCAAAAGCCCATCCACAAAAGTTTTCCCGCGGGTCGAAAAACTACCCTCTTCAAACGCCCATCATCACAAGTCATTTCAGGAACGCTGCAAACGCCCTGATATCAAGGTTTCCGAGGCCGTCTGCAAAGGCCCACCAATATTAAGTTACAGGCTGGAGTTTCAGGGTTCGGGATTTGCAAATGGAAAAAGAGCCGATTTGAGGCACGATTCTTGTGATTTTCGGACTGTCATTCTAAAGAATCCCCGGGTGGAAATGTGGACAAACGTGGACACAATAAAAAAGGCCTCCCGTTCGGGAGGCCTTGGTATTGGTACGCCTGGAGGGATTCGAACTCTCGACCCACGGATTAGAAGTCCGTTGCTCTATCCAGCTGAGCTACAGGCGCACAAAGCGGTTGTGCCGTAAACGGTGCTGCAAGAATTGACTTTATTATCGCCTTTACGGGACCTTGTCAAGGCAATTTGCCCCCCGGGCCACCGGGATGAACGGATGCAGGATCATGGAAGCGGGCAAAAAAATTGGTCCGTTTCCGCTTTCTTCATGAAAATTTAAAATTGCTTGACAATCCTTCCGGCCCCTGGTAGCTTGTTTCCTATCAGGAAACATTCTCCGGCAGAATTGATATCTACAATCGATAAGTTACATACATCTTTAGTGTAATTATCGGGTATGTATACTGTAGTGAAACAAAATCCTGCCATTATTGAAGCCGACATCGGCAAGCGGATCAGGGCTTTCCGGACACAGAGACGGATGACCCTCGAGCAGCTTGCGGCGATGACGCACTTCACCAAGGGATATCTTTCGAAAGTCGAAAAATCGAAAAAGTCCCCCCCCGTCTCCACACTCGGGATCATTGCCCGCGCTCTCGGCATCAGCATCTCGGCCCTTCTCTCCGAAGAAGCTCCCCGCACCTCCCTCTCCCTCGTACGCAAGAACGACCGGCCCCTCATCTCGAGGGACGGGGCGGATTTCGGATATTCCTATGAGGCCATGGCATACAGGTATCCGAACAAGATCATGGAGCCCTTCCTCCTCACCCTTCCCCTCGTTCCGAAAAAGCGCACCTACTACCAGCATGAAGGAGAAGAGATCCTCTTCGTCATTCAGGGCACCATGAAATTCCTCCACGGCGGAGAGGAGTACATCGTCAACGAAGGCGACTGCATCTACTTCGATGCGAACCTCCCCCATTTCGGAGAGACCGTCGGCCCCGAAGAAGTGAAATGTTTCATGGTCATCTGCAACCCCGTCAACGGAGGTGAAAGGAAGGGATAGGCATGGAACTCAAGGACATTCGATGCATCGGCGTGATCGGGGCCGGCCTCATGGGGCACGGCATCGCCCAGGTCTTCGCCTCGGCGGGCTACGACGTCCATCTTTACGATAAGGACAAGGCCACTCTCGATGCCTCAAAGGGAAGGATCGAAGAGGACTTCAAGGTGTTTATTGCCCTTGGCCTGGCCACGAAGGAAGACGTCACGGGTTGCCTCGGCAGAATCTCCCTGTCTCCCTCGATCGAGGCCCTGTGCAAGAGTTCCCAGTACGTCATCGAGGCCATCCTGGAGGATCTCGACCTGAAGCGGAAGGTCTTTGCGGAAGTGGAACGGCACGCGGATGCCGAAGCCATTTTCTCCAGCAACACCTCGGCCATCAGCATCACCGAAATCGCGACCGTTTTGAAAAACAAGGAGCGTTTCCTTGGGACCCACTTCTGGAACCCGCCCCAGGTACTTCCCTGTGTTGAGGTGATCCGGGGCGGGCAAACCGGGAAAGCCGCCTTCGAGACGGTTTTCGCCCTCATGGAAAAGGTGGGCAAGGTGCCTGTCCGCGTCCTCAAGGACGTTCCGGGTTTTCTCGGCAACCGTCTCCAGCACGCCATGTGGCGCGAGGCCTTTTCCCTCTGCGACAGGAAGGTCGCCAGCGCCGAGGACATCGACAAGGTCGTCAAATACGGCTTCGGGGCCCGGATGCCTTTCATCGGTCCCATGGAAACGGCGGACCTCGCCGGACTCGTCCTGACACGGGACATCCATAAATATCTGTTCCCCTATCTCGATGCGGCCAAGGAACCGGCGCCGGTCCTGGAAAAACTGATTTCGGAGGGCGCGACCGGCGTCAAGGCCGGTCGGGGGTTTTACGAGTGGACGCCTGAAAAAATAGAGAGGGTGATCCGGCAACGCGACACTGTCCTGCTGCGAATCCTGAAGGAAATCATCGGGGGCGTGAAGGGCGTCTGACCGGAGAGAGGCCCATGCCATGAGGCATCACGCGCCGGTCACGCCGGATCAACGGAAAGGGTTAACCTCATGAGTGATTTCCCTGTCTTCTTCCTTCACGGCCTGGCTTACGGGGGCCTGCTGTTTCTTGTTTCGGCGGGCCTTACCCTGGTGTTCGGGATGATGAACGTCCTGAACTTCGCCCACGCGGCCATGTACATGCTGGGGGCCTATTTCTCCTACACGATCCTGCGGATGACAGGCCAGTTCTGGTTGTCTCTGATGATCTGTCCCCTCCTGCTGTTCGTCATCGGCGCCGTCATCGAGAGGTTCCTGCTGCGCCGTGTCCATGTGTTCGGGCACGTGCATGAGCTGCTGCTCACATTCGGGCTTGCGTACATCATCACGGAAGTGGTCAAGTGGGTCTGGGGCAACTTCCCGCTGGCCGTGAACGTCGGGGGCTTCCTGGGCGGAACGGTCGAAATCTTCGGGATCACCTACCCCCTCTACCGGATCTTCATCTTCGCCAGCGCCGCCCTTGTGGGGATCATGATGGCGCTGATCCTCTACAGGACCCGTCTCGGAATCATCCTGAGGGCCGCCGTCAACGACAGCGAAATGGTAAATGCCCTTGGATTCAACGTACCGCTCGTCTTCATGGGCGTCTTTGCATTCGGCGCGGCCCTTTCGGGGTTTGCCGGCGTCATCGCGGGACCGCTGCTCTCGACCTATCCGGGCATGGCCAACGAAATCCTCATCGATGCCTTCGTCGTGATTGTCGTCGGCGGTTTCGGGAGCCTCGGGGGCGCCGTGGTCGCCTCGCTGATCATCGGCGAGTTGCAGTCCTTCGGGGTGCTGCTCTTCCCGAAACTTTCCCTGGCCCTGGTCTACCTGCTCATGTCCGTCGTCCTGATCATCAAACCTTCGGGACTCTTCGGTGAAAAACAATGATCGCAAAGAAGAACAGACCCTATCTCTTCATTGCCTTCCTCTTCGCCCTCGGGGCCGTGATGCCGGTGCTGCTCAGGCAGTATCATCTGAACATGCTGACGGAAATCATCGTGTTCGCCCTCTATGCAGTCAGCTACAACCTCCTGCTCGGTTATGCGGGTCTGCTCTCCTTCGGGCACGCCATGTTCTTCGGCATGGGGGCCTTCACGGTGGCGGTGTCCCTGATCCACATTCCCGGGCTGTCCCTGTGGGGCGCCATCGGGCTGGCGATCGCCATGACCACGGTGGTCGGTTTCGTTACGGGAGGCCTTCTGTTGCGGCACAAGGGGGCCTACTTTGCCCTTCTTACCCTGGCGTTCAATTCGCTTTTCTATGCCGTGGCGACGAAGTGGCACACCGTCACGGGAGGCGATGACGGCCTCAGCGTCACGCGGCCCGATCTTTCCCTGGGCTTCACCACGATCAACATGGCGGGGCTTACGAGTTTCTACTACTTCACCCTTGTCATCATCGGGGCGGCGATCGTCTTCTGCTGGTACTTCACCCAGACGGCCATGGGGCAGACCGTTCTCATGATGAGGGAAAACGAGGAACGGATGAAGTTCCTCGGGTACAACACCAACATCAGCCGTCTGATCCTCTTCACCTTCACGGGGGCCGTGGCCGGCCTTGCGGGGGCGTTCTACACGCTGCACTTCCAGTTCTGCTCCCAGTCGGCCATCAGTGTCGACATGACGACGACGGTGCTTCTCATGACCTTCGTGGGCGGAACGGGAACCTTCTGGGGGCCGATGATGGGGGCGCTGGTCTACGTCGTCCTCCAGAACTATCTGAGCGACATCACGGACCGCTGGCCCCTGTTCATGGGGCTGATCTTCGTCTTCATGGTTCTCTTCATCCCCGGCGGGCTCACGCAGATCATCCAGTACGTCAGGAACCTGTTTTCCGGAAGGAATGGAACGGACAAATCCCTCGCTGTCAAGGAAGGGTCATCATGAGCGATTACCTGCACATCAAGGGCATCCACAAGGACTTCTCGGGGCTCAAGGTTCTCACCGGTGTCGAATTCATGGTCAGGGAGAAGGAACGTCATGCCGTCATCGGGCCCAACGGGGCGGGCAAGACGACACTTTTCAACATCATCAGCGGGAATTTCGAGGCCTCGTCGGGGGAGATCCTCTTCAAGGGCCGCGACATATCGGGCAAACCCGCCCACACCATCAGTCGCGCCGGGCTGTCCCGGTCGTTCCAGATCACCAACGTTTTCCAGGAACTGTCCGTCTTCGACAACATCCGCTCCGGCGTGCGCTCCCGCCATGGACTGCGGTACCACTTCTTCCGCAGGCCCGATCACAACCAGGAAATCAACAGGCGCACCCTGGCCATCATCGAGGATATCGGCCTGAAAAACGTCGTGCACATGCCCGTCAGCGCACTGTCCTACGGCCAGCAGCGGGCCCTGGAGATCGGCATCACGCTTTCCACGGAGCCCGAACTGATCCTTCTCGACGAGCCGACGGCGGGGATGACCCGCGAGGAAACGGCCCATGCCATCCGGATGATCGACCGGGTTACGGCCGGCCGCACGCTGATCATCATCGAACACGACATGGATGTGGTGTTCTCGCTTGCCGACACGATTTCGGTCCTGCACTACGGAACGATCCTTGTTTCGGGAAAACCTGACGAGATCCGCAACGACCAGCGCGTGAAGGACGCTTACCTGGGGGACGGATAACCATGCTTGAGGTGAAAGACATCCACAGCTTTTACGGAAAAAGCCACATCCTTCAGGGAGTTTCCATGGCCCTGAAGGAAGGCGAACTGGTCTGCCTGCTCGGTCGCAACGGCGTCGGAAAGTCCACGACGCTGAAGAGCATCATGGGCCTTGTGAAACCGAGCGAGGGAAGCATCCGTTTCAACGAACAGGAACTGATCGGGAAGCGGCCCTACGAGGTCGCCCGTCTCGGCGTCGGCTACGTGCCCGAGGACCGGCGGATCTTTCGCAGTCTCACCGTGCATGAGAACCTCCTCATGGGCATCAGAAACGGGGCGAAAAAAGGCGGCTGGACCATCGAGAGGGTCTACGAGCAATTCCCCCAGCTGAAGCAACGGCGTGAAAACAAGGGCGGCCACCTCTCGGGCGGCGAGCAGCAGATGCTCACCGTGGCGAGAACCCTCATGGGAGACCCGAAGCTCATCCTGGTTGACGAGCCCACGGAAGGCCTTGCCCCCCTGATCGTGAAGGAAGTGCTGGAAATGCTCGCCGCCGTGCGGAGTTCGGGGGTGACGGTGCTCATGGTGGAGCAGAATTTCAAGGCCTCCATCAAGGTGGCCGACCGATTCTACATCATGGGAAAGGGACACATGGTTTTCGACGGCGACACGGAGGCATTGCTGGCGGCCGAGGAAATCAGGAGGAACTACCTGGAAGTCTGACGGATTCGACGACAGCCGCAAGTCATTGCCTGTGAAGCCGGCCGCTACCGCATCCGGCGAAGGGACTCATGGAGCATTTGCGGGGAGAGAAGACAAGACGAGCGTTCACGTGTTTCCTCATGGGGGGACACGAAAAGGCGAAAAGACCTTTGGTTGAAAAAACGGGAGGTAAGGGATTATGAAGAAGATTTTCGGTCTGGCGGTATTGTCTGTCCTGCTGCTCGCGCTGGCGGTGCCTGCAGTGGCGGAGGACACCATCAAGATCGCTGCAATGGAGCCACTTTCGGGATCGTTCAAGGATATCGGGGAACGTTATCTGGACGGCGTGGTCTATGCGGCGAAGGTCATCAATGAAAACGGCGGGCTGCTCGGGAAAAAGGTGGAGGTCATTCCGGTCGATTCGGAGCTGAAGCCGGACGTGGCGACCCGCAAAGCCCAGAACCTGATCCTGAGGGACAACGTGAAGTTTTTCTGCGGCGGTACGGGAAGCTCGGTGGGAGCGGCCATGGAACAGCTCGCGGAAAGGCAGAACGCCATCATGATCAGCTACGGCATGGCGGCGGCGAGCATGACGGGGGAAAAGTGCAGCAAGAATTTCTTCCGGACCTGCGGCAACACGGACCAGCAGTCCTACGCACTGGCCGCGCTGGTGGCCAAGAAGGGCTACAAGAGGGTCGCCATCATCGCACAGGATTACTCCTTCGGGCAGGAGGCGCTGGCGGCATTCAAGCGGAGGCTTGCCAAACTGAACCCCTCGGCGGAGATCGTGGCCGAACTGTACCATCCAGCGGGCACGAAGGACTTCGCACCCTACGTGAGCCAGTTGATCGCCGCAAAGCCCGATGCCATCTTCACGCCCAACTGGGGCAACGACCTGACGCTTCTCCTGAAACAGGGGCGTCCCATGGGGATGAAGCAGGTGGTGCTTTCGTATTACATCAATGACGAGTTCACCATCCAGGCCATGGGCGACGACAGCCTGATGATCGGCAATATGGGCGCCGAGGTGTACACGCTTTCCATCCCCACGGACAAGAACAAGGAATTCGTCGCCAAGTTCTACAAGGACAAGGGATATTATCCGACCTGGCTCCGCGGCAAATCCTTCATGTCGACCATGTTCTGGGCCGAGGCGGTCAAGAAGGCCGGAACGACGGACATCCCGGCCGTCATCAAGGCCTGGGAGGGCCTGACCTACGACGGCCCCGCCGGTCTTTGGACCATGCGGGCCTGCGACCATCAGGCCCAGGTGCCTTTCTGGTACACGGAAATCGTCAAGGAGAATCCGTTTTTCAAACATGCGTTCGAAGCGTCCGCGGGGATGGTTCCCGCGGAGGATGTGTCGGTTCCCTGTGCTGAAACCGGCTGCAAGATGAAGAAGTAGCCAAAACGGTTCAACGGGGCGAGGGCGGCGATTGTCCCGGCCCTCGCCCCTTATATTTTTGAGCGGCCTATGACAACCATGATTACCGGCGGGACCGGGTTTATCGGATCCTGCCTCGCAAAAATCCTCATCGACGAAGGGGAGACCCCCGTTCTTTACGACATCGCGCCGGTCCAGGGACCACTGTCGGAGCACAGCGGCCGGTTCGTTTTCGAGCGGGGAAGCCTCGAACATTTTCCCATCCTGATGGACTGCGTGGAGCGGCATGCGGTGGACCGGATCTTTCATCTGGGCGGCATGCTGTCCCTGCCCTCGGAGAACGATCCATGGAAGGCCTTCGACGCCAACGTGGTCGGGACCCGGAACATCCTGGAAGCGGCCCGCGTCAGGAACATGCGGCAGGTCATTTACGGAAGCACGATCGCCACCTACAGCAAGGACATCCCCGGGGACACGATCGACGACCGCACCATCCAGCGTCCCTCGAGTTTGTACGGGATTACGAAGACCTTTGGCGAACTCCTGGGCCGATGGTACCACCGGAGATTCGGCCTCGACTTCCGGGGCGTCCGCCTGCCGTCCATCGTGGGGCCGGGGGCGAAAACGGCCCACATGTCCATCTATAACGCCTGGGCGATCGAGTACTCCATCAAGGGACTGCCGTACACCCTCAACTGCGAACCGGAAACGCGGTGCCCCGCCCTCTACTACAAGGACGCCGCCCTGGCGCTCAACGGGCTCGCCGCCGCCGATTCCGGACGCATCCGGACGCGGGTCTACAACATCGCCGGCATCACGCCGCCCTTTTCGGCGCGGGAGCTGGTGAGGGCCGTCGAAGAGCGCATCCCCGGTGCGTCCCTGTCCTTCAAGCCCGACGCCGTCGTCGTGGAACTCCTGCGGGAACTCGGGTCGCTGAAGATCAGCGATGCCTGCGCCCGGACGGAATGGGGATGGGAGCTTTCGTATCCCCTCGCGGCGATGGTGGACGACTTCATCGAGGAATTCGAAAGGCACAGGTCGTATTTTCTCTGATGTGCCCCCGGCAGACGCCGGAGAAAAATGTACAGAAAATCCAATATGCTGCATAGAGGATATCCATGAACACGAATAAGAGAATCTTCACCGCGGCGCTGACCGGCGCCATCCATACACCGAGCATGTCACCCTACCTGCCGGTGACACCGCAGCAGATCATCGACGACGCCGTCCGCTCCTGCGAAGCGGGGGCCGCCATCGTGCACATACATGTCAGGAACCCCGAAACGGGACTGCCGAGCGCGGATCAGAACGTCTACAGGGAGATCGCCGAAGCCGTCAGAAAACGATGCGACGTCGTCATGTGCTTCACCACCGGCGGCAAGCTCGGCGAGCCTGTCGAGAACCGGGTCCGGGTCGCCTCGAACCTCAAGCCGGAAATGACCTCGCTCAATGCGGGTTCGCTCAATTTCGCCCTGTTTCACATCAAGGACCAGGTCAAGGAATTCAAGTACGACTGGGAGGAAGCCTATCTCGACCTCACGGAGGACTTCATCTTCCCCAACACCTTCAAGACCATGCGGCAGTATCTGGAAATCATCTATGCGAACGGTGCGAAACCGGAATTCGAGATCTACGATGTGGGGATGATCAACAACCTGGCCTTCCTGCTGCAGAAGGGAATCGCGAAAAGAGCCATCTATCTCCAGTTCGTCATGGGCATCCTCGGCGGCATTCCGGCGACCCTCGAGCACCTCGTCTACCTGGTGGAGACGGCCCGCAAGCAGATCGGCGAATTCGAGTTTTCCGTGTGCGCCGCCGGGCGCACGCAGATCCCCATGTGCACGGGATCGCTTCTCATGGGGGGCCATGCCCGGGTGGGACTGGAGGACAGCCTCTACGTGGAGAAGGGGGTGCTCGCGAAGAGCAGTGCCGACCAGGTGGCCAAGATCATCCGCATCGCCCGTGAACTGGGCATCGAGCCGGCAACCCCCGACGAGGCGAGACGGATCCTGGGATTGAAAGGATTGAACGGCGTAAACTTCTGACCGGTTTTCAGGATCCTCCGGGTTTCATCCGCAAGTACGCAGAAAACCGGATGAACGAAAAAATGATTGACGAAGCCCGCATGCTTCCTTATTATGTGGCTGGTCGAAAGCGCGTAAATACTTGAAACGCTTTCTTTCTTCGTTTCCTGAAGAAATTCGGACCTTACTTTCCTTTTGACAAATGTTTCAAGGAGGTGGAACGTGCGCGTGAAAGTGGCAATCAACGGATTCGGGCGGGTCGGAAGATATCTTGTCAGGGCCTGCACGGGCCGCGAAGACATCGAGGTGGTGGCCGTAAACTCACGGGCGAACCCTGAAATTCTGGCCCATCTGCTCCGTTATGACTCCGTCCATGGTCCCTTTTCCGGAACGGTCGAGGTCAAGGACAGCTCCCTGATCGTAAACGGCAGGGAAATCATCCTTACTTCGGTGACCAAGGATATTTCCACCCTGCCCTGGGGGGACATGGGCGTCGACATCGTTCTCGAGTCCACGGGAAAGTTCAGGAAAAAAGACGAGTGTGCCGGCCATCTGGAAGCGGGTGCGAAAAAGGTGATCATCGCCGCTCCGGGAAAAGGCATCGACGGCACCTTTGTCATGGGCGTCAACGAAAGTTCGTACGACACGGAGAAGCACCACATCGTTTCCAACGCCTCCTGCACGACGAACTGCCTTGCCCCCGTCGTGAAGGTGCTCCACGATTCCTTCAAGATCGTACGGGGATTCATGACCACCGTCCATGCCTACACCATGGATCAGCGCCTCCTCGACGGGTCCCACAAGGACCTGAGAAGGGCCCGGGCGGCCGCCATGTCCATCGTTCCCACGACGACGGGAGCGGCCCGGGCGGTGACGGAGGTCATTCCCGAACTGAAAGGCAAGATGGACGGCGTGGCCCTCCGCGTTCCCACGCCGAACGTGTCCGTTGTCGATTTTGTGGCCGAAGTGGGCCGCAACGTGACCATCGCGGAAGTCAACGACGCCCTCAAGGCCGCCGCCAAGGGGCCTTTGAAGGACATCATGGCGTTTTGCGAGGAGGAACTCGTTTCCGTCGATTTCACGAGCAGTCCCTATTCCTCCATCGTGGACGCACCCCTCACGAACGTTATCGACGGGAACCTGGTAAAGGTCTTTTCCTGGTATGACAACGAAAGCGGCTACGCAAGCAGGATGCGGGATCTTGCGATCTACATGGGAAAAAAGCTGGCCGGAAAATAGATGGTGAAACCACTCATCGCGGCAAACTGGAAAATGTACAAGACCATCGGCGAGGCCGTTTCCTTTGCCCGGGAGATGGTCGGCCAGGCCGGTTCGATGGATGACCGCGAAATCGTTCTCGCCCCTTCCTTTGCATCCCTGTCCGCCGTGGCGGAAGCCTGCCGCGGTTCGGCGATCCGGGTCGCCGCCCAGAACATGCACTGGGAAGAGCAGGGCGCCTGCACGGGAGAGGTGTCTCCGCTGATGCTCCTCGATGCCGGATGCGCGTTCGTGATCATCGGCCATTCGGAGCGGCGCCGCCTGTTCGGGGAGCGGGACGAGGGCATCAACCTGAAAATAAAGGCGGCATTGAAGCATCGTTTGAATCCCATCTTCTGTCTCGGCGAATCCCTGGAGGAACGGGAATCGGGAAGAACCTTCGATGTTGTGGAAAAACAACTGGAAAGGGGATTGAATGATATTTCTTCTCATGATATAAGGGCCGTCACGGTCGCCTATGAGCCTGTCTGGGCCATCGGGACGGGGAAAACGGCGACGCCGGCCCAGGCCGGCGAAGTCCATGGCTTCATCCGGAAATGGCTTGCGGGAAGGTACGGCGAAAGCGCCGCGCCTTCCGTAAGGATCATTTACGGAGGGAGCGTGAACGAAAAAAACGTGGAAGAGCTCATGGCCACGCCCGGCATTCAGGGCGCGCTGGTAGGCGGGGCCAGCCTGGAGGTCCGATCTTTTTTGAGGATCGTGCGCTTCGGGAATAACGGATAAGGAGACGGAAGCACTTGTTCATTCTTGTCACGGTCATTCATGTGATTATCTGCTTTCTGCTGATCATGATCGTTCTTTTGCAGAGCGGTCGTGGAGCGGATATGGGGGCGGCCTTCGGCGGCTCGAGCCAGACGATTTTCGGGAGCAGCGGCCCGACGACGTTCCTCGGGAAGATGACCACGGTGATCGCGACCGTTTTCATGCTGACGTCCCTGTGGCTTGCCTATTTCGCCGTCCACAAGGCCCCGTCCGTCATGGACGGCGTGTCGACTCCCCCTGCGGTGACAGAGAAGCTGCCGCCTCAGACGGGAGGCACGCAGGAAGGGGCCGCGGCGCCCGCTGCCGTACCCGCCCAGCCGGCTGCGCCGCCCGCGGGAACCGGTGGAACCACCGGGGAGGCGAAGTAAGCCCTTTCGCAGGTCTGCACGCGTTTTCGGACACTTTTGTGTTGACAAACGCCATAAAAGAAAATAGACTTTTCGAGCGACGCCGAAGTGGTGGAATTTGGTAGACACGCTATCTTGAGGGGGTAGTGGGGAAGCCCGTCCGGGTTCAAGTCCCGGCTTCGGCACCATATTTGAATTAAATTTCTTCAGTGGGAATGGGGATTTAGAAAACAGTCTAAATCCCCATTTTGCATTTGGGGTGCTTCGGGGGGCGATGAAATCCCGCGGCGATCCCGTGAGCTATTTCCCCTCCAGGGGAACCGCCTCGTCGATGAGCATGACGGGGATGTCCTCCTCGATCCGGTACAGGAGGCGGCAATTTCCACAGACGAGGCCGTCGCCGGCTTCGGTAAGGACGAGGTCCCCCTTGCATTTGGGGCAGACGAGGATTTCCAGAAGCTCCTTCCTGACGGCCATGGCTGTTCCTATCCTTTCTTCCTTTCTCTTCGTTCCCGCAGGAGACCCCGGACGGCATCCAGGACTTCGGCGACGGTGATGTCCTTCATGCAGGTCCTCCGGTCGCACTTCTTGAGCAGGCAGGGGCTGCAGGGAAGGTCCTTCCGGATCACCACGTGGTTTTCCCCGAAGGGCCCGGTCCGCTTCGGGTCGGTGGGACCGAAGAGGGCGACCGCCGGCGTTCCCATGGCGGCGGCAAGGTGCATGGGCCCCGAGTCGGTGGTGACCACGAGGGCCGCCCTCCCGTAGAGTGCCGCCAGGTCCCTCAGCGTGGTCTCCCCCGCCAGGTTCACCGCGTCGGGGCACCGATCCGATATTTCCCGGAGGATTCCGTCTCCCCGGCTTCCCGTGAGGACGACCGGCGTCCCCAGTTCCCCGGAGATCCTGCGGCAAAGCTCCCCGAATTTCTCCGTTTCCCAGAGTTTCGTGTCCCAGTAGGCCACGGGATTGACGGCGATGAAGGGATCGCCGGGGCCGATCCCGCGCTCCCCGAGGAGCCGGTCCACCCGGATCCGGTTCTCCCCGGAAACGGGGACATGGAACTCGGGGTTTTCCCGATCGCCTCCCAGGTGGGAGACGAAATCGAGATACCGCGGAACGGCATGCTTGTCCATGTCCTCGAAGACCTTCTCGTTGTAGAACCATCCGCTCAGTTCCTGAAGGCTGTCGTAGCCGAGTTTCCGCTTTCCCCGGGAGAGGAAGACGAGAAAGGCGCTTTTCAGGAGGCCGTGGAAGTCGATCACGATGTCGTAGGGCCGGTCCCGGAGGTCCTCCAGGAAGGTCTTCATTTCCTTCAGGGTCCGGCCGATCTCCTTGCCGCTCCCGAGATTCCTGAACCACGTTTTCCTTTTCGATACGAGGACCCGGTCCAGGTACGGGTGGCCGGCGATGAGGTCGGAAGCCGCTTCCTCCACGAGCCAGGTGATGTGGGCCTCCGGATACAGCTTCCTCAGGGCCGCCAGGGAGGGGAGGGTGTGAATCACGTCCCCCACCGCGCTCAGCTTGACGATGAGGAGGTTCATGTCGCTTCCTGCTCCCGGATCCACTTGACGGCGTCCAGCAGGTTCGGGGCGACGTACAGGGGGAGATCCGTCCGGACCACGTTTCCCCCGTAGCCCGTCCGGACGAGTATGCCCGGCGCCCCGGCCCGGACGCCCGCCTGGATGTCCTTGATCATGTCGCCGATCATGTAGGAGCGGCCGATGTCGATGTTCATTTCCTCCGCCGCACGCAGAATCAGACCCGGCTTCGGTTTCCGGCAGTCGCAGTCCCTCCGGTAGGGGGGATTGCCGGAGTGGGGATGGTGGGGGCAGTAATAGAAGCCGTCGATCCGGGCGCCTTCCTTTTCGAGCCTGTTTTCGATCTCCCGATGCACCTCGTCGAGAAAGGATTCCTCGAAAAAGCCCCGGGCGACCCCCGACTGGTTCGTGATGACGACAGCGAGCCTCCCCATTTGGCGGATCATCCGCAGGGCCTCCGCCGTGTCGGGGAAGAGTTTCAGCTGGTCGATCCGGCTCAGGTAGCCCACTTCCTCGTGGATCGTGCCGTCCCGGTCCAGGAAGACGGCGGGATGTTTCTTCATGCAAAGGCCTCCACGGAACGGCGGTCCGTTCCCGTCTCTTTTCCTTACCGCAAGTGATCCCCCGGTCTCAACGGAAAAGATCCGTCCGGTCAGGTTTTTGCCGCAAGCAGGTCCGCCGCCGCCCGGCAGACGTCCTCCACGGTGATTCCCTCCATGCACCGGAAATCGGTGGGGCAGGTTTTTTTCAGGCAGGGGCTGCAGGACACGTTTTTCGTGACGACGACGCTTTTCTCCCCCACGGGGGAGGTGGTCATCGGGTTCGTCGAGCCGAACACGGCGACGAGTGGAATTCCGAAGGCCCCCGCGAGGTGCATGAGGCCGGAATCGTTGGAAAGGAACAACCTGCAGCGGGAGAGGACCGCCATGGCCTCTTCCAGGGTGGTCGCCCCGGCGAGGTTCGCCATGGGGGTTTTCCCGTGCCGTGCCACCGCCTCGGCCACGGGCCGGTCCGCCCTGCTTCCGAAGAGAACGGTGCGCAGGCCGAAGTCCGCCGCAAGGCGGTCCGCGGCGAGGGCAAAGCGGTCGGCGAGCCACATCTTCGCCGGGCCGTAGGTCGCGCCCGGGGCGATGCCGAGAAGAGGTGCGTCCTCTTCCATCCCGTAGCGTCCGAGGACGTTTTTCGCGATCGCCCCGTAGTTGGGTCCCGGGGAAAGCCGGATGTCCCGGCCGGCGTCTGTGCAGCCCAGGGCCCCCACCATCTCCACGTAGTAGTGGATCTGGTGCCGTTTCAGGATTTCCTTCGTCCGGCGGACGGGGTGGGTCAGCAGCAGGCGCCTCCCGTCGGTGTCGTACCCCGCCCGGACGGGGATCCCGGCGAGCCGCGCCAGGATGGCCGCCTCGATGGCGTTCTGCAGGAGAACGGCCGCCTGAAAATCCCGTTTCTTCAGGGCCTGGGCGAGGTGCCACTTCCCCTGAAGGCCCCCGTGGATTCCCGGGCTTTGGTAAATCATGACTTCGTCCACGTCGGGGCAGATCCGAAGGAGATCGGCCACCCAGGGCTTGACGAGGATGGTGATCCGGGCACGGGGGGCGCTTCGCCGGACCGCCCGGATCGCCGGCAGGGTCATGACCACGTCGCCGATCCAGTTCGTGCCTCGGAGGAGAATCCGCTCCAGGGAGGAGAAGGGAATTTTTTCGGACCCGTTCGCTCTCATTTCCCCATCGCCTCGTAAGGTTTCGTCTTCCATCGCTGGTGAGGCCAGAACCACTGGTCGGGGTACCTCCGGATATAGTGTTCCAGGACCGCCGAGTAGGCCTGGGTGTTCTCGAGGATGTCCCTTTCCCGGTTCCCCGTCCGGATCAGGGGGATTTCCTCTCCCATGACGATCCGGTACGTTCCGTCCTCCAGCCGGAAGTTGACGATGGGCAGGACGGCGGCGCCCGTTTCCAGGGCGAAGGCCGCGATTCCCCGGGTCGTCGCGGCGGGGCGGCCGAAGAAATCCACGAACACCCCCTCCCGCCAGGCGACGTTCTGGTCCATGAGAACGGCCACCATCTGGTTTCCCCTGAGCAGGGAGATGAGGGCCTTGGACGCCCCGCCCTTGGGAACCATCCGGTGCCCCGTGAAAGTCCGGAACCAGAGTACCACGTTTTCCAGGACCGGGTTGTCCAGCCTGCGGTAGACGATGTTTCCGTAAATGCCGATGAAACCCATGGACGCGGCCATGAGTTCCCAGTTTCCCAGATGGCCGGTGAAAAAGATGCAGCCCTTTCCCTTGGCCATTGCATTGTCGTAATGTTCCCGGCCGGTGAACGCGACGCCGGGGGGGAGCTCGCCCCTCCGGTATGCGGGGATTTCGAAGAATTCCGCGGCCACCGTTCCCATGTGCCGGAACACGTTTCTGGCGAGCGTCCCGATTTCCCCCGTCCCCTTCTCCGGGAACGCCCGAAGGAGGTTCAGAAGGGTGATCAACCGGTGCCGGGCGGAGAAGTGATAGAAAAGAAGGAAGAGCGCCCGGAAGAACTTCTTGCGCGCCCCGAGGGGGATGACCCGGAAGGAGAGGAGGATGAATCGGGTGGACCGGCTCATGTTCATGGATTCAGTTTCTCCAGCACCATGGCTTCGAAATCCTCTTTTCCCGCCCGGAGGGCCATGGAAATCCGCAGGCGGTACAGATCCTCGCAAAAATCCGGATATTTTTCGAGCCGGACGGCGTCCTTTTCCGTTGTCACGATGGCGGCGCCCGGAATCCCGGAAGCCTCCTTCCGGATCCGCTCGACGTCGCCGCCGGTGTAGCGGTGGTGGTCCGGAAAGGTCCGGCACGTAAGGGCGGTCCCGGGGATCGCCGAAAGAAGGCTGTGGAAGGACCAGGGGTTCCCGATGCCCGAAAAGACGTAAAGGGGTTTCCCCTCGAGGTGTTCCAGGGGATAGGACCGGTCATCCCTGCCCCGGAGGAATCCCTCGGCCTTCCTCGCGGCATGGAAGAGCGGCCTGTCCCGGGGGATCCGGGGGTCTTCCGGAGGCGCCGGGCCTCCCGTGCCGGGTCCCGTGAGGACGATCAGGTCCGCCCTGGAAAGGCCCTCGACGGGTTCCCGGAGAAGCCCCCCGGGGAGGAGGCGTCCGTTCCCGAAGGGGAGGGCTTCGTCGAGAAGCACGATGTCGAGGTCCCGATGGAGCCGCCGGTGCTGGAAGCCGTCGTCGAGCAGGAGAAGATCGGGCCGGAAGAGCCGGATGGCGGACCTCCCCGCGTCGACCCGCTTCGGCCCTGTGACGACGGGGACGTCGGCGAGGACCCGGGCCATGAGGTAGGGCTCGTCCCCCGCCCGTTCCGGGTCCAGAAGAACGGTCTTCCCGTCGGAAACGACGTTCACGGCCTTCCCGCCCCGGCTGCCGTAGCCGCGGCTGACCACCGCCGGCCGGTATCCCCGTTCCCTGAGGAACCGGGCGAGATGGATGACCATGGGCGTCTTCCCCGTTCCCCCCGCGGTGATGTTCCCGACGCTCACCACCGGGCGGGGAAGCTTCACCGACGGGATCGCTTTCCGGTCGTAGAGGGCGTTCCGGAGGCGGACGATCGCCCCGTAAAGGACGGAGGCGCCGCCGAGGAGGGACGGGCTCGCGGGGACCCGGCGCGGATCCGTCATAGGCCCCCCGCCGTTTCCTCTTTCGGTTCCCGGAACTGGAGGGCGTACAGGCGGCTGTATTCCCCCTGCTTTTTCAGGAGTTCCCCGTGGGTGCCCTCTTCCACGATCTCCCCCTCCGAAAGGACGCAGATCCGGTCGGCATGCTGGATCGTGGAGAGCCGGTGGGCGATGACCAGGGTCGTTCTTCCCCGCATGAGGTTGTCGATGGCGACCTGGACCTCCCGTTCCGATTCCGTGTCGAGGGACGAGGTGGCTTCGTCGAGAATGAGAACGGGGGCGTCCTTCAGGATGGCACGGGCGATGGTGATCCGCTGTCTTTCCCCTCCCGACAGGCGGACGCCCTGTTCGCCGAGGACGGTGTCGTAGCCCTGGGGAAGCTTTTCGATGAAGTGATGGGCGTTCGCCGCCCGGGCGGCCTCCCGCACGGCCCGGTCGTCCTTTTCGACGTCGCCGTAGGCGATGTTGTTCCGCACCGTGTCGTTGAACAGGATGGTCTGCTGGGTCACCATGGCGATCTGGGCCCTCAGCGATTCCAGGGTGATGTCCCGGATGTCCTTTCCGTCCAGGATGATCCTTCCTTCCGTGACGTCGTAGAACCGGGGGATGAGGTTGACCAGCGTCGTCTTGCCGGCGCCGCTCGATCCCACGAAGGCGACGATTTCCCCGGGCCGGACGGCAAGCCGGATGTTTCGGAGCACCGGCGTGTCGTCGTACCGGAAGGAAACCTCCTCGATCCGGATCTCCCCGGCGGCCCGGGGAATGGAGACCGCCCCCGGGCGGTTCCTGATGACCGATTCGAGATCGAGGATCTGGAAGACCCGGACGGCGCCGGCGATCCCCTGCTGGATCGTGTTGTTCACGTTGGTCAGCCGTTTGACCGGCTCGTAGAGCATGATGAGGGCCGTGAGAAAGGAGAAGAAGGTTCCCGGCGTGGAAGTTCCCTGGATCACCTGGTAGCCGCCGTAAAAGACGATGGCCGCGATGCCGAGCCCGCCGAGGAACTCCATGAAGGGCCCCGAGACGGCCCGGATGGAGGCCGATTTCATGAACAGCCTGAAAAGCTGCTCGTTTTCACGGCCGAACCGATCCCCCTCGTAGTTCTCCATTCCGAAGGCCTTGACGATCCGGATCCCCGAGATCGTTTCCTGGAGGAGGCTGGAGAGGCTTCCCAGGGTCACCTGGGTGCCCGTGGCGACCTTGCGGAGCTTTTCCCCGAACTTTGCAATGGGGTAGATGGTCAGGGGGAAGACGAAGGCGGCGATGATGGCGAGCTGCCAGTCCCGGTAGAAGATGACGAAAACGAGGCCGATGAGGGAAAAGGAGTCCTTCATGAGGCTGGTCAGGGCCTCGGATACGGCGTTCTGGATGAGGTTGACGTCGTTCGTGATCCGGGACATGAGCGTGCCCGTCGGGTGGCTCTGGAAAAAGTAGAGGGACTGGCGGTGGATGTGCCGGTGGAGATCGTTCCGAAGGTCGGTGACGATCCTCTGGCCGATGTAGTTCATGAGGACGGCCTGCCCGTAGGAGCAGACCCCCTTGATGAAGTAGATCGCGAGGATGGCGAGCGGAATGAGGTAGAGCATGGAGGCCTTCTTCTCGAAGAAGATGTCGTCCAGGGCGGGTTTGACGAGGAACGCCAGTCCCGCCGTCGAAAGGCCGACGACGAGCATGAGGAGGAGGGCGATGAGGAACTTGCCCGCGTGGGGTTTCGCCAGTCTGAGGAGCCGCTTGAATACCGCCATGGGAGAAGATGCCTTCTTTCCTTCTTTTATCCGCCTTATAGAAGATCCAGGGCGAGTTTTGCAACCCGTTTCGCCGCGCCGGGTTCGCCCAGTTTTTCCCGGATCCCGGCGAGCCGGGCGATCATCTTCGTCCGGACCGCATGATTCGTCAGGATTTCCAGGAGTGCCCGGGAGAGCCTCTCCGGTTCGGCCCGTTCCTGGATGAATTCGGGAACGATGGTCTCCCCCGCGATGATGTTGACGAGGGCGATGGTCCGGATCCGGATCACCAGACGGCCGATGTAGCTGGAAAGGGGGGATACCCGGTACACCACGGCCATGGGGGTTCCCATGAGGGCCGTTTCCAGGGTGGCCGTTCCGGAGGCCACCAGGGCGGCGTTGGATGCGGCCAGAAGGTCGTACATGCCGTTGGGGACCACCCGGACGCCCAGGGAAAAGCGGTCCAGGATCTCCCGCACGGTCCCCTCCTCCACCGTTTCCGCCAGGGGAAGGACGAATTCCAGTCCCGGCAGGCGGCGCTTCAAAAGGACAGCCGTTTCAGCCATGAGGGGCAAAAGCCGTTTCACTTCCCCCGTCCGGCTTCCCGGGAGCAGGGCCAGGACGAGCCCTTCCGCTTCAAGGCCCAGTTTCCGGCGGGTCTCCCCCGGCGGATCCCCCCGGTGAACGATGTCGAGGAGGGGGTGTCCCACGAAGTGGACGTCGGTCATGCCCGATTCCTCGTAGAGGGTTTTTTCGAAGGGCAGGATGACCGCCATCCGGGTGACCCGCTTCCGGATGTCGGCGATTCTCCCCCGCCTCCAGGCCCACACCTGGGGGCTGATGTAATACAGGACGGGGATGTTCTCCCGCCGGGCGGCACGGGCCAGGGGAAGGTTGAAATCGGGGTAGTCGATGAGAATGACCAGGTCTGGCCGCCGCGACCGGAGGGAGTCCTTCAGCCGTTTCAGGACGCCCAGAAAGAAGTGGAGCTTCCCGAAGACCTCGGTGAGGCCCACGACGGCCATGTCGGCGCAGGCGGCGTAAAGTTCCACGCCCGCCGCTTCCATCCGCTTTCCCCCGACGCCGTAAAACCGCAGCGAGGGATCCGCCGCGAGCATTTCGCCCACGAGGCGGGAGCCGTGAAGGTCCCCCGAGGCCTCTCCGGCCACGATGAGGATTTCCTTTCCCCGGTCCGCCGCGGGGGCGGGGTCACTGGACGCTGTTGACGGCATGGCAGATCTTCCGGATTTCCTCCCCGGAGAGGTCGGGACACATGGGAAGCGAAAGGACCTCCGCCGCCGCGGCCTCGCTTTCCGGGAGGCTCCTTTTCCCGGGAAGGTTCGAGAACACTTCCTGGAGGTGGAGCGGCACGGGGTAGTACACGGCCGAGGCGATCTGCGCTTTTCCCAGGGCTTCGGAGAGTTTCCCGCGGTCGGCTCCGCATCGCAGGGTGTACTGGTGGTAAACGGGCGACACGTTCGGCCGCGCCGTCGGGGGGACGATGCCGTCCCGCCGGATGCCTTCCCCGTAAAGGGCCGCATTCCTGCGCCGGGACTCGTTCCAGACGTCGATCCGTTTCAGCTTCACCCGGAGAATGGCGGCCTGGATTTCGTCGAGGCGGCTGTTGTATCCCAGAAGGGAGTGGTGGTATTTCACCGACGTCCCGTGGTTTCGGAGCATCCGGACGGTTTTCGCCAGGTCGTCCCCGGCGGTGATGACCATCCCTCCGTCCCCGTAGCAGGCGAGGTTCTTGCTGGGAAAGAAGCTGAAACACCCGCAGTCGCCGAAGGTTCCCACCTTTTTCCCCCGGTATTCCGCCCCGAACGCCTGGGCGCAGTCCTCGATGACCCGCAGGCCGTGCGTCCGGGCCAGGTCGAGAATGGGGTCCATCTCCGCCGGGTGGCCGAAGATGTGGACGGGGAGGAGGGCCTTCGTCCGCGGCGTGACGGCTTCCTCGATTTTCGACGGGTCCATGTTGAAGGTGTCCCGCTCGATGTCCACGAACACGGGGACGGCCCCGATCTGGGCGATCACCTCGGCGGTGGCGATGAAGGTGAAGGGCGTGGTGATGACCTCGTCCCCTTTCCCGACGCCGCAGGCCCGAAGGGCCATGAGGAGGGCGTCCGTACCGTTGGCCACGCCGATCCCGTGGGCGGTTCCATGGTAGCGGGCGATTTCCTTTTCCAGGAGGGAGACGTTCTCGCCCAGAATGAACTGGCCCTTTTCCAGGACTTCCCCGATGGCCCGGTCGATCTCGCCTCTCAGGGTTTCGTACTGTCTTTTCAGGTTCACCATGGGAATCATCGCTGCAGGTACTCCTCTCCCGTTTTCATTTTTTCCAGAATCATGCGGGCAAGCTCCAGAGAGCGCCTTCCTTCCTTCCCCGAGACGGCCGGCGGCTCCCGGGTGATGACGGAGCGGACAAAGGCCCGGATTTCCCGTTCCAGGGGATCGTAAGCCTCCACGTCCACCACGTTCGGCGTGATTTCCGTCTCCCCGCCGGGGACCCTTTTCCTGCCCAGGGAAACGAGTTCCCGCTTCCCGTAGTCCACCGAGTGGTATCCCTCCGGTCCGAAGAAACGGATTTTCTGCATTTTCTTCCCCGTGACCCGGCTTGCCGTGATGTTGGCGACGCACCCGTTCCGGAAGGTGATGCGGGCGTTGGCGATGTCGATCTTGTCCGAGAGGACGGGAATGCCCACCGCTTCCACTTTCCGGATGGGGTAGGGCACGTAGTGAAGGATGATGTCGAGGTCGTGGATCATGAGATCGAGGACGACGTCCACGTCCGTCCCCCGGTTGAAAAACGGATGCAGGCGGTGGGATTCGATGAACAGGGGCGTTCCGATGATGCCGTCCAGGGCGGCGATGGCGGGGTTGAACCGTTCGATGAGCCCGACCTGGAGAACGGCCCCCGACGCCTCGGCCAGCGCGATGAGTTCGTCCGCCTCCTCCAGGGTCGCCGTGATCGGTTTTTCCACGAGGACATCGATGCCCGAGGCCAGAAGATCCCGCGCCGCTTTGAAATGGTTTTCCGTGGGCACGGTGACGCTCACCGCGTCGACCCGGCCGATCATCTCCCGGGGGTCGGTGAAGAAAGGGCAGCCGTATTCCCTTCCCGCCTTTTCCGCCTTCTCCCCGACCACGTCCGACACGGCGGCAAGGGTGCACTCGTCGATTGCCCTGTATTTCTGAAGATGGAAGGACCCGAGATGGCCGATGCCGACGACGCCGATCCGGATCCTGGAACCGTTTCCTTTTTTCATGTGACCTGTTGCCTTTGCACGGGGGGATGCGCCGTTACCGGCAGATTCCCCGGGGCGCCTTTTCAATGAAGGAGACCAGTCGTTCGATTTCCGGCAGGGGCTCCACTTCCAGCCGGACCTTTTCAATGGCCGTGGAAAGAAGCAGGGACGAACGGAAGATGATCCGGTAGGCTTTTTTCAGCGCGTCGACGGCGGCATCGGAGAATCCCCTTCTTCTCAGCCCCACCTCGTTCAGGCCGAAAAGCTTCGCCCGGTTCCCTGCGGCTTTTACGTAGGGAGGGACGTCCTGTGCGACGGCGGAGGCCCCCCCGATGAAGGAGTGGCAGCCGATCCGCGTGAACTGGTGAACGCCCGACATGCCCCCGATGATGGCGAAATCGTCGATGAGAATGTGGCCGGCGAGGTTCACCCCGTTGGAAAGGACGATGTGGTTCCCCAGTTTGCAGTTGTGAGCCACATGGCAGTATGCCATGAGGAGATTGCCGTCCCCGATGACGGTGGAGGCGATGTCCGCCGACGTGGCCTTGTGGATGGTGACGAACTCCCGGATCATGTTGTTGTTTCCGATGACGACCTTGCAGTCCTCTCCTTTGAACTTCAGGTCCTGGGGAACGGCCCCGATTGCGGCGAACTGAAAGATCCTGCAGTTTTCCCCGATTTCCGTGGTGCCCTCGATGACCGCGTGGGGTCCGATCACCGAGTTTTTCCCTATGGTCACGCCGTCGCCGATGACCGCGTAGGGCCCGATTTCGACGGTTTCATGAAGGTTTGCCTTGTTTGAGACGATTGCTGTGGGATGTATGGTCATGAACGCTTTTCCTTCCTGAGGGAGTCCAGCTTTTCTTCCAGTTCCCCGATCCTCTTCCGGAGGCTCGTCAGGGTTTTTCTCATTTCGGGAAGCTTGGGGAAGCAGGCGACCGTCTTCAGCCATTCCTGGTGGGGCATCTGAACGTATCCGGAGACGATCCGGCCGGCCGGAACGGCCTTGTGAACGCCCGTTTTGGCGGCCACCATGGCGTGGTCCCCGATTTCGATGTGGCCCACGACGCCGACCTGTCCGCCCAGGATCACCCCCTTGCCCAGCTTCGAGCTTCCCGATATTCCCACCTGGGCGACGACGATGGAATACTCGTCGATGATGACATTGTGGGCGATCTGGACGAGGTTGTCCACCTTCACCCCCCGTTTGATCCAGGTCTTGTCCAGGGTTCCCCGGTCGATGGTGGTGTTGGCGCCGATCTCCACATCGTCGTCGATCTGGACGATCCCCGTCTGGGGCACCTTGAGGTTTTCCCGTCCCGGACCGGCGAATCCGAACCCGTCGCTGCCGACGACGACGCCGGCGTGAAGGATGACCCGGTTCCCGATCCTGCAGCGCCGGTAAACCGAGACGTTGGGATACAGGACGGATGCTTCGCCGATCTCCGCCTCGTCTCCCACGAAAACGCCGGGATACAGAACGGTTCCCGCGCCGATCCGGGCCCGTTCCCCGACGTACGCGCCGGGATACACCGTCGCCCCTTCCTCGATCCGCGCGCCGGGGGAAATCCATGCCCCCGCCCTGATCCCGGGCGCCGGCCGCTTCTCCGGATAGAACAGGTCCAGGAGCCTCGCGAAGGCGACGTACGGGTCATCGGCGACGACCAGGTTTTTCCCCGGGACGTCGATTCCCTTAGGCACCAGGATGGCGGAGGCCCTCGTCCGTTCCAGAAGGGAACGGTATCGGGGGTTCGTGAAGAAGGTGAGATCCCCTTCCTCCGCTTCCTGGAGGCCCCGGATGTGGCGCACCTGCACCGCTGCATCCCCGACGACGGCCGCGCCGACGTGGGAGGCGATTTCCCCGACGGTTCTCGTCATGTCAACGCCTCCGGGTTCCTGCCCGCGAACGGGAGGCCCCTTCTATTTGTTCCCTTTTTTGAATTCCTTGTCATATTCGGCAATGACCTTGGCGGAGATGTCCGACCCCGAGTCATAGTAGGCGAGACCCGGGCTGTCCGTGTCCATCACGGCCAGGTACCCTTCTTTCTTGCCGATGGCGTTGATGATCTTGAGCACTTCGGGGACCAGTCTCTGCGTGATTTCCTGGTTCATCCGCTGCATGTCGGCATTGGCGTCCTCCACGAGACGCTTGTAGTCGCGGTACTGCTTTTCGTACTCGACCTCCTTTTCCTTCAGGGCCGCTTCGGTGAGGATGATCCGCTGCTTTTCCAGGGATTCCTTCATCTGCTGAAGCTCTTTTTCCCTTTCCTGGATTCTTATCTTGACGTTTTCGAAGGCTTTCTGGAAATCTTTGGTCGCCGCTTGTCCGGCAAGGGATTTCTGCAGGATTTCCTTCATGTTGATGTAAACGACCTTGTCCGCCGCCAGCAGGTTTCCCGTGGCGAGGAAAAAAAACGCAACCGTGAGAAGAATCACCCTTTTCATCTTTTTTCTCCTTGAATGGGATATTCTTGCTTTCTTCCTTACATGAACATTCCGATGGTGAATTCCCACCGGTTTGCCGATTCGTCGTCCTTCCGGTCCAGGACGTACCCCCACTCGAGCCGCAGGGGGCCGATGGGCGAATACCAGCGGATGCCGGCGCCCGCCGTCTTCCGCATGTCACCGATATGGTAGCCGCTTTCCCAGGCGTTGCCGGTGTCGAAGAACACGACCCCCTTCAGCCCGGCCGTCTTGAGAAGGGGGATGATCACTTCCACGTTGAAGTTGAGCATGGTGAGGCCGCCGATGAGGTCCCCCGTTTCCGGATCGGTTGGCCCGATGTCCCGGAGTCCCCGGAGCGTGGAGATGCCGCCGAGATAATACCGCTCGTAGATGGGTACGTCCTTGCCTTCCATGGGGTTGATGTATCCGATCCTGCCCCGGACGTGGAACACATATTCGAAGGGCAGGGGGAAGAACCACGCGGAATCCGCCGAGTACTTGGTGAAGGCCGCCTCTCCCCCGAAA
>ENA-ORXD01000727-ORXD01000727.1-sediment-metagenome-genome-assembly--contig:-NODE-727-length-36343-cov-7.525010_pt1 | contig 36343 bp, 24 predicted proteins | sample MGYA00237862_ERZ511471 | MGnify/ENA metagenome assembly ERZ511471 | reverse complement strand
CGCGATCATCGACATGGCCACCTCGTTCTCCATGTCGATGGTGGAGAACTCGATGATGGCCTCACTGTTCCCGCTGAAGTAACGGTTCTGCTCATCCTCGGGAACCCGTGCCAGCGCCGACTTCAGTTCACCATTGTCTGCCGGAAGATGTCCCCCGTTGTATCGCATCAGGATATCCGCGATGCTCGTGGATCCGGTGATCTTGTCGTTGCGGGCGACTTCATAGAGCTGGAACTGGTGCATCCAGGCGATGGTCCGGGCATCGATGACGTTGTCGCCGCGGACGTAGATCGGGAGCGAGGAGGTTGAACCCATGGTCCGGCTCACCTTGTTCAGGTCAATGACCGCCGGCATATCCTGGGGGACGAAGGAGTCCTCGTTGGTGTTGATGGTGATCTCCTGGTCGAGCTGGAACCCGATGAAGGCGACCAGGGCACAGAGAATCAGGACCGGCACTGCGCTCTTTGCCACCCGGGTTGCGACGCTCCCGAGGGCGGTATTGTACTTCTCGATGTGGTGGGTCTTTGCGTTCCCGTTCCCGGCACCTCCGGAAGAATACTTCGGCCGGTACTTCAGGAGAATTCCCACCGTAGGCACCAGGATGAGGGCCATGACGTAGCAGGAGGCCACACCGATGATGCAGAGCACCCCGAAGTCCCGGAGCATGGGTATCGGGGAGATCATCATGGCCAGGAATCCCATGGAGGTGGCGATCATCGCGTAGAGGACTGCGGGTCCGGCCCTGGTGATGGTGGTCTTCGCTGCCTGGGCGAGTGGTGCAGACCTCGCTTCTTCATCGAACCGGGAGTGGAACTGGATGGCATAATCGATCCCGATCCCGATCAGCACCGGGAAGGCAGCGATGGCAACCATGCTGATCTGCATCCCGACCAGGCCCATGATCCCAAAGGTGAGCACCAGCCCGGTGGCCACGATGCCAATCGAGAGAAACCGGTATCGCACATGGGAGAAGAGCAGCCCGACGGCGATTACCATCAGGATCATGGCAATCAGGATCAGCTGGCCCATGGAGCTCCCCATCTCCTGGCTCATCTGCTGCTGGAAGGCCGGGTTGCCGGTAACGATGACCGTGACACCCGGGGGCGGGCTGGAAAGGGCGACGATCGATTCCAAATTGTCGACCACTGTCGCCTGGGACTCCTGGGAGAGTCCCGGCTCGAGGGTGATCACCGAGATAGTCATCAGCCTGGACGGGACATATCGCTCCACGGTCTCCGCGGGGATCTTTTCGAGGGCCATCGAGATCTCGGCCTTCGAGCCGGGGAGCGTGCCACCCGTCATCTGTTTCACCAGGTCCACGATGCCCGATACCCCGGTCACGTACATCTCATCCGCGAGGTCCCGGTGCAGCCGGTCGGTGTAGGCTAGGACATCGGGGTTGAGAATATCATCGCTCTCGATGATCAGCATGATGCCGTCTGACTGGAAGGTGGTGCTGTACTTGTCGAGAAGCATCCCCCGTTCGGTATCCTTGTCCATGTAGGTATCCGAGCCGGTCTGCATAGTGACCAGCGTGGTGCCGAAGAGGGCAACGGCAAACACCATGGCCATAACCGCCATGACCATCCGCGGCCGGGTGGTCACCGCTCCGACAAGGAGATCAAACGGATTTTTCAGGGACATTCGTGCAGACAGGTTGGCGGGACGGGGTGATAAAAGATTTGTTGTGAATGAGACAACACGACACGTCCCTGCCGGGAACCCCGGGTATGTATGCACGCCATCAAGGAAAGAACGTGCCCGGTCTGGTGAGATAGCGGTAACCCGGACGGGTTCGCCTCCGGGTCAGAATGAGGCCGGACCAGCATGTACTCCGGTGGTCTCCGCGATTCCGGTTCCGGCACTCCCTAGAGCCGGCCGCTCCCTTTCCCCGCCTTCCTGATTGCGTCTGCCGCCTGCCGGAGCGTTCTCTCCGCCCGTAGTTTCATATCGTCGGACAGGAGAAACGGCGCCCTCCGGAGGGCGATATCAGGTTTTCTCCAGGACAACCGGTCATCCATGGTCATGCGATCTCCTCTCCGCACCCGGTCATCTCGATACTGATGATGGTCACCGGTATCCTGTCCCACAGGGCAGTCGTAGACCCGGTGGTAACCCAGGTCGCCTTTCGCGGGTACAGCATTTCACTGCCTTCTTCATCGAGAGCAACCGCGGAGTCACCGGGACGGCTGAGGTAGGCAAAGATCACCTGCGTCTCCCGCTCGTCAACAGGAAGCTCCCGGAGAACAACACCCGGATCCGTGGAAAACAGCGTGTATCCTGGTTCCTTGATGAGGTGGGGGATCAGGTCGGTACCGACATCCCCCTCTCCATCGCTCGCTGGTACATTGAGCATGAAGAGGAACGTGCCGGCAATGTCACGACCCATCCCGCGAAAGAGAAGGACTTCACGGGACAGGCTCGATTGTGAGAGGGCGCGATCGAGGTGTGAGATGAGAGCCTCAAAATTCACCCACTCCTCCTGGTCCAGGAGAATCCGGGGATTCCTGAGAATGAGCTGGATATCTTCCTCGTATATCCGGAAAAAATCGACGGCATCTTGTTCCTTCTGATCCAGGTCTGTTGCGGACAGGGTGGTATGTTCAGGCATTGCGACCTTAACCTATCAAAAAATTTCATGAAAAATCTTCCGGAATGATAAAAGGGTGCAGCGCGAAAGGGTGAGACTGAGCAATGCACCTCACGAACCTCTGCCTGCACCATGAAAGATTCCCTACCCGGCACCACTACCCCTTCAGCCTGGAGATCTTCCGGAAGACCGGCTGCATCGGATTCAGCCGGCCGGTCACCTTCTTTATCGGTGAGAACGGGACCGGAAAATCCACGCTGCTTACGGCAATCGCCCGGAAGAGCGGCATCCATATCTGGGAGGAGCACCCGAGAGGACGCTACCACGCCAATCCCTACGAGCACGATCTGTACCGCTACATCACGCTCGAGGGGGACGGCGGGGAGCTCCGGGGATCGTTTTTTGCCTCCGAGATCTTCCGCCACTTCGCCGAGATCCTCGACGAATGGGCGGTCGCTGATCCTGAATCGCTTTCCTATTTCGGGAACGCCTCCCTGCTGGAACGGTCCCACGGGCAGTCCCACATGACGTTCTTTGAAAACCGGTTCCGGATACCGGGGCTCTACCTTCTGGATGAGCCGGAGAACGCTCTCTCCCCGCGGATGCAGCTCGAACTCCTGCGATTGTTCCGCAGGTTCACCGCCACCGGGAAGGTCCAGTTCATCATCGCCACCCATTCGCCGATCCTGCTCGCGTATCCGGACGCGGAGATCTTCAGCTTTGACACCGTTCCCGTCCGGAAGGTCGCCTACGAGGATACGGAGTACTTCCGGATCTACCGGGATTTTCTCAATAACCGGGAGCGATACCTGGAGGGTCTGTAGGGCATTCCTCTTGTCATCAGGAAAAAAAATTTGCGGCGGCTGACGCCTCATGGGAAGTGGTCCAGCTCCCGGACGATGGCGTCCATAAGCTGCTCCCTGCCACTCTCATACCCTACAGCAAGGGTCAGGGTATCCCTGAACGTCGAGACACAGAGGACCGGACCCTCTCCTGGCATGGCAGAGCAGAGCAGGTATACACCGGAAACGGGGATATCCCCGAACATGATGTCCCTCTCGTCGATCATACCCGTATCCTCCAGCCGGGGGATGAAGGCGTCCCCCGATGCTTTCTTCCCGGCGGATCCGAAGTCGGTGGCAAATGAGCTGTGGAGGATCCCTGCCAACCCAGGATATCCTGAGGTGAAGCTGTCCATCTGCTCCTTGGCCCGGGAAAGCGTTGTCCGGAACTGCTCGTCCGGGATCCATGCGAGGACCGGGTATACGGCGCCACAGAGATTTGCGACACGGTGGTTGTCCTCTTCGGGCAGCAGGTACCGCATATCCACGGATACCTGCAGGGGGAGGGCCTCCTCCTCAGGCGGGTGCAGGGTCCGGCAGAGCGCCCGGAAGAAGGCGGTCAGCAGCACATCCGTCAGGGTGGCCCCCCGGGAGACCGCCGCTTCCCGGATAGCCCGGAACCGCTCCGGGCCGATGACAAGTTTCGCCATGTCCTGATCCCTGCCCGGTTCTCCGGCCCCTGCCGGCCCGGGGAACCGGAACCGCGGTTCAGGCTCACTGACGGCAGGTATTGTACTTAAAGTTTCGATGAGACCGGCGCTGTTGAAGAGCTGCCAGTATCCCCGGTCGCTGTAGTCCCCCTGCAGCGGCCAGAAGTCCGTTTCTGCCATGTAGCGGGTATAGAGTTCTGAAAGAACGGGGAGGAGCTCCTTTGCCCCCGCCGCATCGGTGACCGCGTGGCTGACGCTGATGCAGAGGGCATCACCGCCCTTGTTTCGTAGGAGAAGCCCCTGCACTGGTGCGCCTTCGGGATCTGTGCGGGCGGCGAAACGTTTCACTGCATCGTCCGGGACCGGGCCTTCTTCCACGGTGAGAATCTCGAGTGAATTGAGATCGTCTCTCCGTTCCCAGTATGCCTTCCGCCCCTCCCCGACAAGCCGGCACCCGAGGATCGGCTCGACCTCCAGGATAGCCCGGAGAGCGTTCTTCACGGCGTGGTGATCGAGGTGCCCGGTGAACGAGAGGACGATGGTGATCTGCCGGCCGGCATTCACCAGGTCCGGGTGAGCTGCGGCGATGCGGTGGGTGGTCATGGGTAGGTATGCTCCGGGGTATTCTTACCATGATCTTTTCTGGCGATGACATGAACGTTGCCTTCACCACCCGGCATGACCTTCCAATTCTTTGGAGTCCCAAGGACTCCTGCGAGATCAGGCCCTGAATTCAGCGTTTAAAAAAATGAGATTTTATCCTTGCTCATATTTTGGTAAGCGGGGCTGTTACTGTAACGTTTTTTGGAGAGTCCTTGAGGTTGACACTTGGGGTGTAATCATTGTAACCAGCCTTTGAGACAACTATTGGATGGCTTCCAAGCGGCACCATCATGTTAAGGTTGGTGAGGCCGATGGCCTTTCCATCGAAAAATACCGTTGCCTTATTCGGGACCGAGTTTACCTTGAGGGTCCCTGTCTCCCTCTGGGAATATATTGTAAATCCAGCCGGCAGCGTGGCGGTCTGGCCGTCACGGTTCTTCACATAGACATCGTACACTCCATACGCAGCCTTTGAAAGGGGAAGGTTGCATGTGATTTGGGTGAAGCTTACAATTACTACGTTCTTCGCGGTAATGTCTTTTGAACCGGTTTTTCGAAGAAGGACTTGGGCACCTGATTTAAATCCTGTTCCCTCGAGACCGACCTGCGGATGGTCATCCATAGATTCCCGCATACCACATCCATCGCCTCTGTAACATCTCTAGCGCGCCCTTATGCGTATCGTAGAGCGTCGATTCAGTTGAGCAATTTGGGATGGAGCGATGGGTTTCGATTTGGTCGTTCAAATATAGTAAAGAAAAATTTTCGCATTGATAATTTTTATTCCGTAAACCTTTTTCATTTCTTTTCTAAGAATCAATTATGCAATCGATAGATGGTTATATCGATTATAAGCGTCGGGAATATTGTAATGATGTTAAATGCCCGATGCAATCGCTTTTGAATAAAGAAGTGGAAAAATCTCCAAAATATGAAGAAATTCGGGCGATTTGTGCATCCAATTGTATGCATAGTACCTATGAATTTCACCATTGGTTAACAGAGAAGGGATACCTAATCGTCAGACCGAAGCAAAAATAATCCCAACTTTTTTTACCGTTGTGTATCATTAATTCTCGTGAAGTGTCCCCATGGTAAATGCATATCTTGATATTGGAATTCAAAGCCGAATGAACCGGATAATCAATCCGAAAGATAATCGGGTAGTTATGCTTGCGATAGACCATCCCTATTTTCAAGGGCCGACAACGGGCTTGCGTAATATGAGTAAAACAATAAAAACACTACTTCCCTATTGCGATTGTCTGATGACGACACGCGGGGCAGTGCGGAGCAATATTGCGTTCGAAGATGTCGGATCAAAACCCATCATGTTACGTGCTACAGGGGGAAATAGCGTTTTAAATGAAGAGTTAAGTGATGAAAAGCTCACGGTTACCATCAAAGAAGCCATCCGAATGGATGCGGCCGGTGTAGCTGTCAGTGTTTTTATTGGATCTGCCAATCAACAACAAACGATTATCAATCTCACCGAAATGATCAATCAAGCCGAAGAATACGGAATTCCCGTTTTGGCAGTAACCGCCGTGGGTAAAAACATGGTTCGGGATTTGCGCTATTTAGCTCTTGCATCTCGTATTTGCCAGGATGCCGGGGCCCGAATTATAAAAACCTATTATTGTGAGGAATTTTCCAGATTAGTTGATGCTGTTTCTCCAACTGCTGTCGTAGTTGCAGGAGGTAAGCATACAAGTCCTCCTGACTCTCTTCAAATGGTCTACAACTCTATCCAAGCGGGTGCAGTGGGGGTTGATTTCGGACGAAATATTTTCCAGGATGATAATCCTATCGGCATGATCAAAGGAATTGGTGCAATTGTCCATGAAAATTATACGGTAAAGGAAGCCCTGGATATGTACAACGCCTGTTTGCCCGATGCATCAAAACTCGACTAAATTTTTCCCATCTCATCTCTCCACCGTGAATACCATGAAAGCAGCAGTCTACTATTCGAACAGCGACATCCACATCGAAGATGTTGACGATCTCCCAGTCGGACCCGGTGAAATCAAAGTCAAAATCATGGCGTGCGGCGTTTGCGGGTCGGATGTCATGGAATGGTACCGGATAAAGCGTGCGGGAAGACCGGGGGGTATTGGAGCGTTTGGACACGAATGCACCGGGATCATTGCAGACGTCGGTTCCAACGTAGATCCGAAATGGAACGTGGGAGATCGGGTCGTGGTTACCCATCATGTGGCATGTAATACGTGTCATGCCTGTATACGCGGGCATACGACCGCATGTAACACCCTGCAAACAACAAAATTCAAGCATGCGTATGGGGCGTTTGCAGAATATGTTGTTGTGCCCGAAATCAACGTGGATCGGGGTATGTTACGCCTTCCCGAATCGGTTTCTTTTGATGCAGGAACCTTCGTTGAACCCCTTGGATGTGTTGTGCGTGGGCAACAATGGGCTCCGACTTCAGATGGTCGATCAGTCTTGATCATTGGTGCCGGTATAACCGGATTGTTGCATATTCAGGTAGCCCGGTTGCAAGGTGCGGGATTTATTGCCGTTTCCGATATCAATCCCGATCGATTGAAGGTCGCCCAAAAATTCGGCGCTGATGCAACCATTTCCGCTACTGAAGATGTTCCCAAAAAGTTTAAAGAATTACATGGCGGGTTGGGCGCAGACACCGTTATTATGACCGCACCGGTTCCTATTTGTGTGAAACAGTCACTTGAAGCAATCGGACCAGGGGGTACGGTCTTATTTTTTGCCCCCACAAATCCTGAAATCCAATCCGAAATCAATCTCTGGAACCTGTGGCAAAAAGAGATTACTATTACCCATTCATATGGTGCCGATTTCCATAATCTAACAACTGCCTTAACATGGATTCAGTATAACAGAATTAATGTGACAGATATGATAACCCATGTTCTGCCCTTACAAGAAACGGTTGAAGGTTTTCTCCTGACTGCCCAACCGCGGGATGGGAGTTTAAAAGCTATCATCCATCCACAAGAATAACATTTTTTTGCTCATTTCTCAAATGTGGCCGAAAGAGTGCCGCAGAATATCTTTTTAGAGTCAAATAACCCTGGGAGTCTTATTCGAGAATATAATGTATGCGCATTAGACTAGAATTGCCTTGATGCGAGGGATGGGATGTAGAACGCTGCGTTCAATGCGCCCCGATTATCTATCGCACACATTTTCGCCCCTGTGACAAGCCCATAACTCCGACCTTGCCACATCAATCTAAAGTCTGGTTCTCAAGCCTAGTGCCTATATTCGTTCTAATCCCCAACAGGGGATCAAACGGATCCCATAAATCACGTATTTTTATGCTCGCGTAAAAATGCGCTTGAAAAGGTGCAAGTTATTTTTTTACTGGAATGGCCGTGCGGCAAACCCACGTGGACTGTAGAAGAAAATCTGTTACCCGCAGGTCGCCTGCTCAGCGACCGCGATGGCATGAACCGTATCTGCCCGGAGATCATCCAGGTGGTAGTAGTGTCCCTGAGCGACCTTAGCGATCTTCCGGCAGTACCCCAGCCTGATCTTGATCCCGGGTGCTGTGCCATTCTCGGTGTCGATGACCACCATTTTAAGGCCTGAGTCCCTGATATACCCGGCAACGGTTTCCAGCTCCTCCCGGATATTTCCTTTCATGCCCACATTTGCTCTCCCGTCGGATATCAGGAAGAGGAATGGTATCATCCCCGGGCATTTTTTCTTCTCGTTCACCAGAACCTGGGCCGCCTTCAGGAGCCCGGCAGACAACGGTGTCCGGCCTCCCGTTGGGAGATCCCCGAGACACCGGGCTGCACGCTCGGCACTCGATGAGAGCGGAAGGACGAGGTCCGCTCCTTTTCCCCCGAAGAGTACCACCCCTACCTTGTCCCGTCGCCGGTATGCATCTTGGAGGAGTGAGAATATCGCTCCCTTGGCCGACTCCATTCTCCGGTCTGCTCCCATCGAACCACTCCCGTCCACCACAAACAGGGATGCAGTGGAGGTCGTGCCGACCCGGACTTTCCTCCGGATATCCTCATCACGAACGGTGATCGCAAGATCTGATGAAGATCGATCCTTCTGGAACGGTGCAGCAGCCCTCATGGTTGCATCCAGTGCAATATCACAGAAGCGTGTATCGCTGGAAAACGTCCGGTAGTACCCCTGCCGGGCCTGGCGTTTTACCTCCATGCTCTTTCCATGGGCATAGGCAACCTTCACGGATTCCTTCCGAAGGATCTCTCTTATCATCGTGGTATCTGCCGGATCTCCCGTTGTGAACGTCTTCGTAGAGGAAGAATTACCCCTTGCTGCCTGCCGCTCACCGCTATCCGAGCCGGGCTGGCTTGATGGAGGTTCACCCTGTTGCTTCTGTTCATCCCATGGGGGTTCATTCCTCTGTTTGTTGTCATCGGAATCTTCGGGGAAATGCCGTTTCAGATCATCATCGTCAAGGTGCGGGTCCTCAAACGGCTGGCGGCGCATCCGGTGCGGCAGTGCCAGTTTCATCGCTTCCTTGAGATCCTGTTCGGTGACCTCCTTCCTCCCCTCACATGCAGCAATCGTCTTTGCCGTCCGGATGATGGTCAGCTCGGCCCGGTGTGTCCTGATACCGAGGTCGGTACATACCTCAATGACCTTCTTCACCATCCGGTCAGAGATGACAACATCAGGGAGAAGTTTGATGGCAGAGACGATTCTCTTCCGGAGTCGTTCCTGGCGGTCAGCGTAGAGACGTGAGAATGCGACCGGGTCTCTCTCGAACTGTTCGCACACCCGCACCAGGTGCATCCGTTCAGCTGCATCCGCCAGCACATCAACGGTGACCTGCAGCCCGAACCGGTCCAGGAGCTGGGGGCGGAGGTCTCCCTCCTCCGGGTTCATGGTCCCGATGAGGATGAATTTCGCCGGGTGGCTCACCGAGATCCCTTCCCGCTCTACCACGTTCACCCCGCTCGCTGCAGCATCGAGGAGGAGGTCCACCAGGTGATCGTCCAGGAGGTTCACCTCATCGATGTAGAGTACGCCACGGTTCACCTGGGCGAGCAGCCCCGGCTCGAGGGCAAGGATCCCTTCCTTGAGTGCCCGTTCGAAATTGAGAGTCCCGACGACACGGTCCCCGGTCGCTCCAATAGGGAGTGTCATCACCTTCACCTTCCGGGTATGGGAGGGGAGTTCTTCTCCGCGTTCGAACCGTGCATTGCAGGCATCGCACTGTTCCGCAGGGTTATCAGGACTGCACTGGAAGGGGCAGCCATTGACCACCTGGATTTCAGGAAGGATCTCCGCGAGAGCTCTGACTGCCGATGACTTTGCCGTGCCCTTCTCACCGCGGATGAGCACTCCCCCGATAGAGGGATTAATCGCGTTCAGGATGAGGGCGAGTTTCATTGTGTCCTGGCCGATAATCGCCGAGAACGGCAGGACATGGCGGTGGATGTGATGGCTCATCACGGCTCACCCCGCTGCCCGGCATGGGATGGATTCTTCCAGTCGTTCGCTTCTTCCAGGAGATACACGTCAATCGAGCCTCCCTGCATCGGTCCTCGCACGGTCGAAAGATCGTCTTCCAGACAGCCTTCGATCTCAAGGTATACCATCTGCAATCCTTCCAGGACCTCCGGATCCGGATTCCACATCCCCCGTTCGTGGGCCTCAAGGAGCCGCCTGCCCATCTCCTCCATGGCCCAGATGTTGTGCTCCTGGAAAAACTTCCGGTTTTGTTCGTTGAGCAGGAACGTCCGGGCGATGTCATCAAAGATCCAGTCGTCCACTTCGCCCGTAGTGGCATCCCAGCCGAAAACTCTCCCGGCGCGTCGTGCCATTTCCGCAGCCCCGGCATACCCGTGCTTTTGTAACCCCTCGATCCACTGGGGATTCAGGAGTTTCGTCCGGGCAACCCGCCGCAATTCCTCGGCAAGGGTCCGCACGGCAACCCGGGAGGTGTCCCGGGTGTCCCCGTAGTAGGCCGCAACGTCCTTCCCGGAGAGGGTTCGCGCCGCTGCCGTCATTCCGCCATGAGACCCGAAGTAGCAACAGCACCCCAGGAGGTCGTACTCGTCTGTGACGGTCTTGTTGAAGGTGACTTCCACGGTTGAAAGGCGGGTTGCAAACGCATCCCGGGAGTCTTCCCCGTAACAATCCTTACCGTAGCTGTACCCGTTCCAGGAGACGAAGATATCCGAGAGGTCCTGCACCTCCTTCCAGGCGGAGGCATAGACAGCGAGGTTCACGCCCATACCGTAGGTCCCCTTCCTGCTCCCGAAGATTCGCCGCGCCGGTGTTCCGGGCGTATGGTGTTTACGCACGTAGTTGGCATCATCCGGTTCATCGAGGTCTGCAACGGCCGTGATGGCTTCGTCAAGGAGTTCGATGCACCGGAAGAAACAGTCCCGGAGAATGCCGCTTGCCCGGACCGTGAGGTCGATCCGGGGACGCCCCAGCTGCTCCAGCGGGATGATCCGGAACCTGCTGATCCTTCCCTGCTCCCGGACCGGTTCGACACCAAGAAGGGCGAGCATCTGGGCGAGCTGCTCTCCGTCCGCCCACATGATATCCGAGGCCATCCAGAGCATGGCCACGTTCTCGGGATACCTCCCATGCTCTGACCGGTATTTTTCAAGCAGAGCCTCTGCCAGCGCTCTCCCTACCTCCCAGGCCGCCGGTGTGGGAACAGAATCGGGATCAAGGGAGTAGAAGTTTCTCCCGGTGGGGAGGATGTCGGATCTCCCCCGGGAGAGCAGGCCGGATGGTCCGGGGGGAATGTAATCTCCGGAAAGGCCCCGCGCAAGGGATCCCAGTTCGTCCGATTGATTGATAAGGGAGGCGATCCGCTGGACCTCTTTCCGGAGGGATGCACATTCACGGGGTTCTGGTCTCTGCAGAAGATCACCGAGGACCCGGGCTGCCGCACTCACCGCATCCGCACCGGTGAGCCAGGCTTCCACCAGCCGCTCCGTATGGGTAGTGAGGATCTGAATCAGGGCGGTCTCGGATTCCGATATGGTCATATCGAGCCCCATCATGGCTGCCACGAGGTTCCGAAGCCGCCCGTTGTGGTCCAGGATGGTAGTGATGATCTGAGCTTTCTTCCGGGAATCCGGAAGCCGGCCGAAGACATGCATCCCCTCCGGGATCCGGGTACCGGTTATTCCCGAAAGGATACGATGTACCTCATCGAGAACTTCCTCAAAGCCGGACTCCTGCCCCATCCGCTGATCGAGCCGCACCTCGCCGGCGAGGCTTGCTTTCCGGATGAGGTCGATGATCTGGTGCTGGACGGCGTGGGCCTTTGCCTTCTCTGATCCGGCATATTTCCGGTACTCTGCAGTCCTCTCTTCGATCTCCTTCAGCAGGCCATAGGGCCCGGTCGCGGCCATGACCGTCTGCATATGGTCGACCAGGACTGCGGATCCCCGCCGCTTGGCGATGGTGCCTTCCGCCGGATTATCCGAGTTATAAATGTAGAGGAGGGGCAGCGAACCGAGCACGGCATCCGGGAGGCATGAGGCAGAGAGGGCAGCGGACTTCCCGGGAAGGAACTCGAGGGTGCCATGGGTTCCCACGTGGATGATGACATCTGCCCCGAATATCCGTTCGAGATACCGATAGGTCGCGAGGTAGTGATGGGGAGGGGGCGTCTCGGGATCATGGAGAATCCTGCAGACCTGCCCGTCGCACCGCGATCCGGCACACCCCCGCTTGGGCTGGGTGCAGATGACCGCGTTGCCCCATTGCAACCCTGAAATGACCATATCTCCCTCGTAGAGCATGGCAGGGGGGACACCGTCCTGCTCCTGTCCCGGGGGCTCTCCCCACGCGCTGATCATGCGATCGCGGAGATCGGGAGGGAGTTCATCGAACCACTCCTGGTAGGTCGCCAGGTCGACCCGGTGCAGGCAGCCTCCCCGGTTCACGATATCCTCGACCGGCGTCCACCGGAACTCGCTGATCGCCCGCTTCTCGAGGATGGTTCGTGCCAGATCCTCCCCGCTGGCCGGGCATTCGACTGCATACCCTGCAGATTTGAGTGCCCGCAGGATCCGGACCACGCTCTCCAGGGCATCCAGGTGGGCTGCTGCCCCGACGTTCGCCTCCACCGAAGCGCAGGGGGAGGCGTTCAGGATGATGGCAACTTTCTTCTGGTGGTTCGGCAGGTCCCGCAGCCGGATCCATGACCGGACCCGCTTCCCGATCTTCTCCACCCGCTCGGCAAGAGGACGGTGCCAGTCATGGTCTGATCCGTCCGGCCCTTCCTTCATCGCTGTCGCCACCGGCAGCATCTCGATCATCCCGTACATTTCCGGCATGACCAGCGACCAGCCGAGTTCGGTGCTGCCCATCCCGTCGAGGGACGCCTCCCATTCCTTCTCGGACCGGTAGTAGAGGATAACCGGGTGGAAGACCGGGACTCCCAGGTCTTTGAAGGCCTCAACCGGTGCGGCTGCATCCGGGGAGAGCGAGGAGGACTGGAGGCTGACCAGTGCATCAACCCTCCCGGCAAAGAATGAACGGATGATATCAGCACCAGGCAGGGCCCCGATCTCCTGGTCTCCGCTGCCGGTCGAGAAGACCGCGATCACATTCATGTCCTTTTCAAATTCCCGGATGAGGGGATCGATGACTGCCAGGTCACGGTTTGCCCAGTACAGGCGGTAGAAGAAGATGCCGACCGTCCGGTCATGCCGCTTCCCGTACCAGGCAAGGTAGTCTTCCACACCGACAAAAGCCGCCGGTGCATCGGGATGGTAGATTCCTTCCCAGAGGTCTTCGGCAGGTGGTTCGTAGTGCATTTCTGTCCCGCCGAATTCCGCGGCAAGGTACCGGAGCAGGTTCTCCATGTTGGCCTGTCCGCCGTAGACAAAGTAGGCATTCACCGTTGCGATTACCGGCAGCGGGACGGTCGATGCGGACCAGAGCGACTGGTCGTATCCGAACGATACCACGGGAATTGTCGGGTCGAGGCGGGGAATCAGGTCATCCCAATAGGCATCCTGCGTCGGATGCAGGAGGATGATATCAGCAGTCCGGAGATCCTCGCTGCAGGCGCTGCAGGTGTCAGGGTCCCTCAGCCGGAATGTCGCCCAGCAGCTCACCTCGACTCCGGTCGCTCCGGCAGCCTTTTTGATCATCGGGATCTCACTTCCCCAGAGAACCGCCCCGATTTTCATACCAGTTGCTCCTGCACGGACCTGACCGGGACGATCTGCAGGTATCCCGACTCAGTGGTGATTCTTGCTTCCACCTCGTACACCTCCCGGATCAGCTCCTGGTTGAGCAGGTCGGCCGGATCTCCCAGCGCGAATATCCGGCCTTCCTTCATGATCATCAACCGGTCACAGAACCGGGAGGCCAGGTTGAGATCGTGGATGGCCATGAGCACGCAGGTCTGGTTCTCACGGGTGATCTTCCGGACGAGTTCCATGACATCTAACTGGTGCCGGAGGTCAAGCGCACTGGTGGGTTCATCCAGGAGCAGGAGCTCCGGATCCTGGACCATTGCCCGGGCGATCATCACCTTCTGGCGCTCTCCTCCGCTGATCTGGGTCATCTTGCGGAACGCGAGATGCTGGATGCCCATGTCTGTGATCACGGCATTGACCCGCTCGAAATCGGCATCGTTCACCGACCACCGGATGTATGGCCGCCGACCCAGGAGAATGGTCTCAAAGACGGTCATGGCCATGCCGACGGTGAGTGCCTGGGGGACGTAGGCGATCATCCGGGCGACTTCCGTGGTGGTCAGTGCGCCGATATCTTTTCCGGCAAACTGGACCTTCCCTTCCGGTTCAAAGATCCGGTCGATACACTTGATCAGCGTGGTCTTCCCACACCCGTTCGGTCCTGCCACTCCCAGGACCTCTCCGGCAGCTGCCGAGAACGTCAGGTCGTGCAGGATCTTCCGCGTCCCAAAACTGAAGGAGAGGTTCTGCACGCTCAGGCTCACCAGTATCCCTCCCGTTGCCGCAGGAAGAGGTAGAGGAAGAAGGGGATCCCGATGAATGCCGTCATGATCCCTACCGGGATGATGGCCGGAGCCAGGATCGTCCGGGCCAGGCTGTCGGCGGCAAGAAGGAGTGCGGCACCGATCAGGCCCGCGGCAGGGATCAGGAACCGGTTATCACCGCCAATTGCAAGACGGGTGATATGCGGTGATACCAATCCGATGAACCCGATGATCCCGGTAAAACAGATGATGACCGCGGTGATGAGTGCGGCAAGCATCATGAGCCCTGTCCGCGTCCGGCTGACATTGACCCCCATACTCTTTGCCACCTGGTCCCCCTGGCCCATGGCATTGAGATCCCATGACCGCATCAGGATGTACGGGAGGCAGACGACGATCACCAGGCTCACCAGCGCGAGCTTGCCCCACGATGTCCGCTGCAGGCTCCCGAACATCCAGAACACCACTTCCTGCAGCTGCTCGGTGGTTCCGGTATACTGCAGGAACGAGGTCATGGCAGAAAAGAGGTACATCAGGATAATCCCGGCAAGGACCATGCTCTCGGGAGATATTCCCCTGTACCGGGAGAGGCTGTAAATGGCAAAGGCGGCAAGGAGGGTGAAGAGGAATGCGCTGATGATGACCGCCAGTTCGTCGGTGAGGGGGCCGATGCCAAAGACGATCACCAGGGATGCCCCAAAGGATGCAGCCGCCGCTATGCCAAGGGTGAACGGACTTGCGAGAGGGTTTCGCAGAACGCTCTGCATCACCGCCCCGGCAACGCCGAGTCCGAAACCTGCGGCAATGGCAAAGAGGATCCGGTGCAGACGATATTCCCAGACGATGGTATAGGCGAGAGGAGAGCTCTCTGCGACTGCCGGGAAGAAACGGGCCGCTATCGCCGTATACACCTCCCCGACGGTCAGGTCAGCGGAACCCAGTGTCGTGGCGATCCCCACCAGGACCAGGATAAGGATACAGCATCCGGTGATAAACAGGCACCGCTGCCCGGTAAACCTGCGATATTCCTCCTTGAGGCGACGGACGCCTCCTGCACCGTCGTTTCGTGCCGGGGTCATTTCCTCTTCACATCACCAGGGATAGACAAAGATCTGCTCGTTTGTGAGCGGGTTTTGGAGTCGTTGGTACCGGGACAGATATTCGGCATGAACCCCGGCCGGATCGAGATCGGCAAAACGTTCAGGATAGAACCATGTGGCCATGTATTGCACGCCGATGAAGAACTGAGGGCCGCCAAGGATATCCGTGTGCAGAAGGTAGGTCCTGTCATCCCGGACAGCCTCCAGTGCATCCCACCCTTTCCGGGAAGTAATATCCCCATAGACTTCGGAGAAGCTGGCCTCGTCTCCGCCCTGGTATCCCCCAAAGGTGTATTTCCCCGACCCTATCAGCTTGATGATGACCTGCGGAGCGCGCTCGAGCACGGCTTCGGGGTCAATTTCCGGATACTCTGCCGGTTCATTCGCGAAGATATTCGATCCCCCGGCCATCCCGATCTTCTGGTCGTACCCGGAGCCCTCGGCACAGCTCTTGTAATCCGTCCAGGTCTCAAAGTAGACCCTGACCCGATCACCCTCCGGGATCGCCGGAATACTACTGGTAACTGCATCGATGTTTGCCGTGTAGAATTCCCGGAACTCCTGGCCCTGTTCCTGACAGTCCAGCAGCTCACCCAACACGCCGATCTCTGCGGGGTAGGTCTCGGGCAGGTAGCCGTCAAACCGGAGAACGGTGATGTCCGGGGATGTCCGGGCAAGTCGCTCTTCAATCTCGTCACACGACGATTTGCTCACCGTTGCATAGAGAAACACCGCATCGGGCTGGAGCGAAACGATCTTCTCGTAATCGGGCGCCCATATCGATCCAATCCCTGCCGTACCGGAAAATTCCGGGAAAAACTCGTTCTTCTGCAGGGTGTACTTGTCGACGCCGATTACTGGGGAGGTATCGTACCCGATGGAACGCATGGTCTCCAGTGTCTCGGAATTCATTACCACCACACGGTGGAACGGACGCCACATCACACGTTCTTTGCCGGATGAATCGGTGATTCTCTTTGGACTCCCGTTCCAGAACATGTAGACGTACGCGGCATCCCGGGCATTCTGGATTGCCGTTCCATCCTCTAGAGCGGCAAGAACCATAGCGGCGAGCTCTGATTTCTCCAGGTGATCGTTGCCACTGGTGTCCCCCGGGAGTGCCCCTGATACGGGCCCTGAGAGGGTGATGAAAACCATGACTGCCAGGATCAGGTGACAGGGCCTCACTGCTGCTCCCTCCGCAGTGAGAACAGCAGGCCGCCAGCACAGAGTGCTATCAGGAAAAGTCCCGGACCGAGGGGAGCAGGAGGGACCTGTGCACTGTCATCTGATGCAGGATGTTCCCCGGTACCAGATTCGATGTGAATTGAACCCGAATCGGATATCCACGCCCTGGGGAGGTATCCGGTCACCCCGGTCACCATATTCTGACAGGTCCCTGTGATCTCCCCGGAGTTCCCGGGTTCAATCGCGATGATATAGGACACGTTCTGGTCACCGATGAGTGCAAAATGCACCTCGCTGCCAGATTTCTGGACGGAGTTATCCGGGAGATCTGCTGAAATGAACTCTATTTCAGGAGAGAAGGTCTCTCTGATTCCCCATACCTGCCCGGGCGGGAATACGAGCAGAACCTGGTAGGTTCCTTCCGGTTGTCCTTCTGCCGGGATGACCATCCGCTGAATGGGAGAATCAGCGGTGAGGGGCTGAACGCAGAGCATGAGGGCAAGCACGAACAGCACGTGCCGGAGAGCGATCCTCCTGAACATTACTAGGTATCAATAAATTATACATAATTAATTATTTGTTTTACAAATGAGCTCATAAAATTTTTAAGTTGCTATGATTACCTTATAAAAATCCTATTTCATAAGAAAAGAATTCACCAGGGTTCATACCAGGAGCATCACGAGGGCCAGAGTGATGATCTTCGCGGCCATGCTCGAGAGATAGGTGATCAGGGTCACCCTGATCCCGAATTTTCCGTAGAGCGAGAGATAGAGGGGAAGGCTGTACCGGAGGTAGATTAGCGTTATCACCAGCATACTTCCGATGACGAGGGTGACCAGTGCCTGCTCCAGGGTGAGGATGCCGGTGGTGATAAGCCCGGCCACTACCGCATATCCGGCAAACGATCGCATGATCTGTGCCATCAGGGCGGTTGAGCTCTCACCCGGGAGACCGATAGCACCCAGAACGGGAGCGAAGAGGGCTCCGATGATTTCCAGGAGACCGAAGGAGAGGAGAAACGCAAAAATCAGTACAGCGGCAATGGTTACCGGCAGAATTCTCCTGAGTTCCGGTATCCCTTTCTGTATCCCTCGCAGGATGACCTCCCGGGAGAACTGCACCGGGGATGCCGGATCACCCCACTGATTGTCGGGCTCGATAACGGATGCATCCTTTTTCATTACCAGGCGGGTATAGCCGATGGCCCCGGCAGTCTGAAGGAAACTGGAGAACAGGTTCAGGGCGACATAGAGGGTTCCCACCACCGGTCCGAGGAGCACGATGGCAACGGGCATCTGTATCCGGAAGAGGGACTCGCCGATGACTATCGGAAAGGTGCTCATCACCAGCGTCGGAATCACTTCTTCCTTTGTGACCTCATCCTTGGAATACAGGTCAGCAAACATCGCCTTCCCGGCGGTTGGGTTCACGAACATGGCCAGGAGGGAGACCGTGCAGTGGGGGGAGAGCCCTGATATCCGGCACAACGGTCTGGAAAGACGGGAAAGTCGTGAGAAGAGGCCCGATTCAACCAGAATATTTGCGATCAGGATTCCAATCACGATGAGAATCACTGCATCGACAAGATATTCGAAGAGGGGAAGGATGGACGCAGTGTGGAGCTCCATGAATATCAGTTCTCACCATCGGATTCCCGATTTTTCGGAACGGATTATTTCATATATCGTAATAAAAACAGATAAAATAGTAGTGTTATTCCTTTTTCTTCAGGTAGACGAATGCCCCGATCCCTGCCAGAACGAGAATCCCTGCCCCAATGATGAGCGGGCTGATGGCAAGACCTGATCCTGATACGGAATCCTGCTGTTCTCCCGGTGAATTATCCGCGTTCACTGATGACGATGTCTCAGGGGTGGTCGTGGGTACATTTCCCGAACCTTCAGGAGTTGCATATGATACAACCGCCATCGTTGCCGATGGCGTGGGAGTGGAAGTGAGTGTTATCCCTGGAGTTTTCTGTTCAACGATGCTCCCGGTAAAACCCCCGCTGGATCCTCCGCCGGAAGCACTACCGGTTGATCCTCCTGACGTAGCCCCGCCAGAGGTGCTTGCTGATACGGTCACGGTGGCTTCAGTCGGATCAGCGAGCGTGATGGCACCCCCGTCTGCATCGAACCGGGAATCAGAGGCTATGATGCGGGAGGTCCCTGCGCCCAGGCCCTGGAGCGTAATGGTGGCCAGAGGAACGGATGTTGCTCCCTTCTCAATGCTCTTCCCCAGATCGATACCACTGATCCGGACTGAACTCCCGGGAACCCCGGTTGTATTGCTGATCACGGCCCACGAGGGATAGGTCACCCCGGTGATACGTGCGGATGCGGGGTTTGAGAGGGAAATATTCATGCGGTAGCCTGCCAGCCCTTCCGGTGCGGAATCGAGCGTCAGGGTGATGGTGGTGGTAGACCCCTGCTGGAGTGAGAGGGCGACGGGATTCATGTGGACGGTTGCTGCTGAGGCTGCTCCGGCCAGTACGATCAGGGAGATGACCAGTATTGCGAATGCCGGAAGAGAGATCCTTGCTGGTGGGTTCATGAGAGACTCCTTGGTTTTGTTCTCACCGGAGAGAACAAATTCTTTGGTTATTGGTGTGCTTCATGCGGACATCATTTCGGAAGCGGTGTATCGGAAGGCGAGTTGACGTGCGATAGAGGGGTGGGGGATATCTGTTCCTTCTCTTCCCTCCCCTATGATTCGAGGACTTCATAGTACAGCACCACGACGTCGTCGAAGTCAAGGTACCCGTTGCCGTTGTAATCGAACGCCAGCGGATCGGGCTCGTTCTGCTCTATCCACTCCATGTTGATGTAGAAAGCGACGACGTCATCGAAATCGAGATACCCGTTGCCGTTCGTATCCTCGTAGAGGTTGTCGTTGTCCGGGTCTGTTGGTGGATCGGTATACCCTGGCAGCGGAATCACATGGTGGCGGATGAAGATGTATGCCTCACGGATCATCTGATCAGAGCAGAAGGCATTCGAGACGGTCAGGGCAACGGTGTAGGTGCCTCCGGTCAGGTAGGTGAACACCGGATTCTGATCGGTGGAGTCAATCACACCGTCTCCATTGAAATCCCAGGCCCAGGTCGCGGGCAGGGGGTCTCCTGTAGAGAGATCGGTGAATGAGACATCTGTTGGCGCGGTGCCGGTGAGTGGATCAGCGGTGAAGTCCGCTGTCAGCGGGACATACGCGATGAAATCTGCGGGCACAACTTCGGGAGTAATGTTGACACCGCCATCCGCGTTGATTTTCCGGTACTCCAACGAGAGCCCGGTCTGACCTGCCTGGTCAGCTCTGATGGTCACCGTGCCGAATGAGACATCCTCCTCTCCAGCCTCGACCTGCGTCTGGAGGTCGATGCCGCTGAGCCAGATCGAATCTCCAAAGGTATCGGATGTTGTGTTCAGGACGGCCCACGAGGGAAGAGAACAGGCGACGATCTCTCCGATGGCAGGGTCATCGATGACAAGCGAGATATTGTAGCCGGCCAGTCCCTGGGGAACGTAATTCATCACGATAGCGTAGGTCGCGGTGTCGCCAACCGGAACGGCATCGGAAGAAGGCTCGAGGCTGAGCGTCACCGTCTCCGGGGTCTGGTCTTCGTATTCGACGACAAGGATCACGTTCTGGGCGTACATGTTATCGCCCTTGGTGCCGGGATCGTAACTCTGGAGCCCGGCCTCGTTGGCGCCGCTGAGGAGGGCGCTCGTCACATCATAGACCGAGAACCCGATCTGGGGAGTTCCCTGGTAATTCGGCCAGAAACCCGTGTATTCGTTGCCGTTGAAGAAGAACTTGCTCTTGTCTGCATCGCCAGCGGAAGAGAGGATCGCGATCGCCTTTGCGCTGGCGACTCCGCTGGTGTCCACACCGGCAAAGGGGGCATAGGCAGTTGCTTCGTCCGAGGTTACCGAATACTGTGCCTGGGACTGCACCATATCGAACTCGTCGTTGATCCAGATCTTCTTCTCCGTCGTCCCGGCATCCTGGTACATGACCACGAGATAGGCCCCGTAGATACCGTAATTATTCCCGGATTCGGGGGTAATGGTCATGCTGTTGCCGGCGGTGTTGAACGTGCCGGTCACGTTATAGACATAGAGACCGTAGGGATAGTTGTACGAACCGAAACCTTTGATGTCCGTGTACGTGGCAACCGTGGTCACGGGGTTGCCGTTGAAGGACATAGTCCAGGCCGGATCGGTGGCCATCTTGTTGTAATTGTAGCCTTGATAAAGCCGGGCGCTCGTCACCGTCGCACCAGCAGGGATGGGCAGGTCGGTGGATGACCAGGTGTAGGTCTTCTCTGTCCAGCTTGCACCATTGTATGCCGAATCCCCCGCGGAATAGACGACATCGATGTTCCCCTCGAACGTGGCCTGCGTAGTCATGTCCGGACCGCCGGTCCAGCGCTTGCCCTTGTACCCGTTGTTGACCACCGTCTTTTCAAGGATCAATTCGTTATTGTCCTCGAGAGTTTCAGCGATGACACCCCCAGAATCAGCAGTTACGGTGATGCTTACCAGATCCCCGGCAGACCTCTCTGCCGGATCAGGTGCCGAGACCGTGGTGCCCGCACCTGCGGCAAGACCGCTGACCGCAACGGTCTCCTGGCCGTCACCGAAATTAAAGAGCACCGAGAAGGCCCCGGCATCATCGATCCCGGTATTATTCACCGTGGCCGTGATGGTATTTGCCTCATGGGCAAACAGTTCCCCGTTGTTGGGGGTAATCGCGGTCACGACCAGATCGATGTCAGAGGGGACCGCCTCACCTTCATATGCAACGATAAGGATGGCGTTGCTAGCTTCCATCCAGTCGTTGTTGCTCTGGATACCGGCTTCATTCCCCTCGGCATCGAGGTAAGGAGTCACATCATGCGAATCGACCCCGATCTGCGTGCCCCCGAGATAGTTCCAGACATCGGTCCAGGTCTGGCCGTTGAACAGGAGGTCTCCTTCATTCGGCCCGGCGCCGGGAGCAAAGGTGATCAGCGTTGCCGATGCGACCGTGTCAGTATCGATCGATGTCCCGGTGAAGGGAGCGTAAGCCGTAGCCTCTTCCGGAGTGGTGGAGTACGATGGGCCTCCGTAGAGCAGATCCATCTCCTCGTTCAGGAAGATAAGCAGCTCCGGTGCCGATGCGTCCTCGTAGATTAGGACAAGGATCATCCCGCGAGGGGAGATTTCATTCGCCGATGGTTTGGTAAGTGTCGCAGAATTTCCTGAACCAAGAAACTGGTCCGTGACGTTGTAGACCAGCAGGCCATAGGGATAATCACTGGATCCCCAAGCCTTCCGGTCCTGGTAGTGGGCCGAATAGGGAATTATTGCTCCGTTGAAGTTCAACGTGACGCCATCCGGCAGGATATCGCTCTTGTCCCAGGTGTAGGGGACATAGAGGCGGACTTCGCGGATTGATGCGCCGCCCGGCACCGGGAGATCGCCTGCGGACCACGTAGCAGAGTAATCGGTCCAGCCGCCGGTACCGCTCTTGTACACGCTGTCTCCTGCAGAGAAGATCAGGCCGCCATTGAGGACAAAGATGTCCCGGGTGGCGATATCATCGCCATCGGTGTACCGCTTTCCCTTGTATCCATTGTTGACGACAGTCTTGTCCAGAGTCAATTCGTTATTTTCCTCGCTGGTCTCAGCGATGACTTCGGTTGAATCGACCGTTACAGTGATGCTCACCAGATCCCCGACAACTCGCTCTGCCGGATCGATCCCGGGGACGGTGGTTGACGCTCCGGCAGCAAGCCCGCTGACCACAACGGTCTGCTGGCTGTCGCCGAAGTCGAAGAGCACCGAGAAGGTTCCGGCATCGTCGGTCCCGGTATTCCCAATGGTAGCGGAGATGGTATTTGCCTCGTGTGCAAAGAGCTGGTCGTTGTTGGACGAAACGGCCGTTACATCGAGATCGATATCCGCAGGTGCCGGGACTGAAACGCTTGCCAGGACCAGAGGAATCCGGTATGAAGTTCCTGCGCCCGGCCATCCGAAGGTGTTGGTCCCCACCGTAGCAATTTCAGTACCATCAAACCGGTTGTATCCCGAAAAGTCGAGCGTCTGTTCTTCGGAAGGTGTGACGGTGACACCATTGAACGTATACTCCGATGCATCGGCACTGGCGAGGAACACATTCAGCACCTCTGCGCTGTCCCAGGTAGCGGGAAGAGCGGATCCGTCAAATGTTGTCGTGCCAACCCCGCCAAAGTGCCCCTGGTTCACTGCGTAGAAGACCTGGTCCTCGTCACCATCTTCGTAGGCCACCACCAGGGTCAGGAACTTGAGTCTCCCGTCAAATGACCCTGCCGTATCAACTTTCACCGAAGGATTATCCGCGGTTACCAGGCTGGTGACATCGTACCACATCACGTAGTTGCTGCTCAACCGGGAGATGTGGGGCGATCCGGGGATGACCCCCATATCGGTCGAGTTGACGTATTCATTGGCGAGGTCGCTGTAGACCCCGTCGCCATCACCGTCAAAGTCGATGTTGGCATACGTAGGCTTGGCTTCACTCATATGCCCACAGTACTCGGCAATGTAGAGCCGCGCCCAGACGATGCTCTCGAATTCCGGCAGGGAATAAGTCCACTCAACAATTTCTCCACCAGTAGCCGATCCATTCCACACAATACCGGGGTCGCACCACAGGCCCCCGCTTACCTGTCCTGACTGGACGGTGGTCAGGCTGATGCCCTCTGCTCCCGCAACCGAAGGGAGCGCTGCAAGAAGAAATACTGCGAGACCAATTCCGATCAAAGAAACGCGGCTCTTTATCGGATTTCCCGTCTGACTTTTACGGTAAAAATTCATACACAACCTCAGGTAATAACTTTTAAAAATTTAATAGCACTAAGTCTGATATAAATTTTTTTTATTGTGTTTAATTTAGGAAATTTATTATTTTTTATGTTAAATATTCCCGGAAATTACCGTTATACAGGAAATTTCCCATCAATCCTTCCTTTTCATGTAAACCGGGCATGATAGGAGACCGTTTTCCCGGGCAGGATGATGATGTCCGGTTCTTTCACTGATTTCTCATACCGTATCTTGATAGGAATCTTCCCGATAGGGAGGTGGTCGATCTCTACCGGTGTTGTCAGTCCTATGTACTTGTTGTTGATGTACACCCGGGCACCCTCAGGGGTGCTGTTCAGAGCGACGGCTCCCGACACATAGGGTACGAGAAACCCCTTGAAACTGGCATCAATCTCCTCGTTCGGGTAGTCAATCACCAGGATCTCCCGGTCAACCGGGATATGGTCCTCAAGAGCGAGCGCGATGCGGTGGCGGCCGGCAGAGACATTGTGAATCAAAGCCGGGGTGGAGGGACCGGCAAAACCGTCAATGAAGATCCTGGCACCCGGGGGATCCGACTCGACCGAGAGGGTGACCAGAGGGAGTTCGTCAGGTCTGATCAGGAAGGTTCCACCATCACCCACTGCAGGCGGTACCGGGATCGAGAGGTAGCTTCCGTTCCAGGAGAGGGTCACAAATCCCTGCCAGGCACGGATATCAACCGTTGCCGGTACCCGGTAGCGGGGATACGTGCCATCAACGGTAAAGTAAGCCCCGCGGTATGCATCCGAAGTGATCTCGATGGACCGCGGTGCATGGTTGCCGTCGCTGAGCTCGACCCGCGAGAGTGCCCCGGCACAGACCCATGCCCTGGAAGTGAATTCTTCCGCGCCTTCGCTGTCGTAGGTTACCTTGATGGTGTGGGAACCTTCCCGGACACCATACACCACATGGGGCGTCAGGAGCCCGGTTGAGGACCCGTCGATATAGATCTCCCCCCGGGACGGGTAGCTCTCCACGTAGAGGCCGCCCAGTCCGTAGTCATCATCCCCGTCCCCATCGTTTCCACCGGAACTGCCGGGTGGAGGGAATGTCACAAAGATGTCGGTATCGTCCTCGAGCGTGACCGTCCGTAATTCTGGCGCACACCCTTCGTACTCCAGGAGGATCTGATGATCCCCGACAGGGACGTCATGGATGGTAACCGGTGATCGCTCCTGGTAAGAGTAGCCATCAAGGGTTACCGCTGCCCCGGCAGGATCGGTAGTCACCTGCAGGATGTATCGCTCCAGAGGACTGCGCAGGTCTTCCGCTTGAATAACCGGGGTCTCATTATCCAGAGGCCCCACCGTGGCCAGGCTTTCATCCTGACAATCTTCCGTCCCAAGGAGCGCACAGAATATCCACCGGATGAACGCATCAATCCCCGAGAGGAGGGAACCGATGAAGCCCGTGCTCCCGGCCTCCTTTTCCCCTGTCACCGAAGGCGCAGAAGGCTTTGGAGATACCATTCCCTGTGTTACTGTCTCCCGGGTCTGAATGGTGCCCGGATCGGTGATGCGAAGACTACCCCCGGTCTCACCAGCGCCGGGGGACATCCTGATGAGCAGGATTGCATTGCGGTTTTCGAGGTAGTCGCCAGCGCCGTCCCCTGCATAACTCTGGACCACTACACGGTTCTCCCGTGGACTGAGGGTTTCACGGACGTCAAGCTCTGCACTGCTGATACCGGAAGAGCCACCTGAGAGTGCGTTGAACCATTCTGCACCGTTGAAGAGAATCCGGTTCTGGTTCTCCTCTTCACCGGATGCCGCGGTACTGATGACTACCAGGCGTGCCTCTTCCACGCTCCCGCTTGTTTCTATCCCGGGAAACAGAAAGATCGTGCCCGCCTCATCCGTGGCGATGCCAAACTGCGGGTCAGCAAGCACGATGTCGCTTCCTTCACCGACCCAGTAATGGTATTCGGGGCCGTCCGGTTCCTCCCAGACCATCACCAGTACTGCCCCATAGACGGCAAAGGCATGGCTCCCGTTTCCCGTGTTCGAGACGATGAGATCATTCTTCCCATCCCTAAGCATGTCTCCTGTGATGGCGCAGACCAGGGTTTCCACCGGATAATCAAACGTCCCCGTCCCCTTGCGGTCCAGGTAACGGTGTGCAATTGGTATCGATTTTCCATTGAGGGCCAGGCTGCACACTGCAGCCTCACCAGTCCTTGTCCGCTCATCATGCGCCCACGTAGTGTAGACGTACATCCGGGCGGCGACGAGGTTTGCCTGCTCGGGTACGGTGATATCGAGTGCATATGCCTGGGTATCCCTACTGGCGAGGAGACCCGAGTAGTTCTCGGTGCTGACGATGCTGACCGTCCCGCGGACGCTCCCCTGGAACTCCGGCTCCGCCTCCCTTCCGGCATACCCTTCAGCGCGGGATGAAGCGGCAGCGCCGTTGCCATCACCACTGCTGGTCGTTCCGGAAGAGCCGCTGGACAGGGGAACCAGATCAGCATTGATGTCAAGTGTCACTCCCTCCTCAACGACTACATCGCGGGTTTCGTCCTCATATCCGCTTTTCCGGATGGCGAGCTGGTGCTCTCCGGCTGATACAGCAGTGAGGGTGCATGGTGTTGTACCCTGCTGCAGGATGGCGTCGAGCAGAATTGTCGCCCCGGCCGGTTCAGAGGAGATCCTGATACTCCCACTTCGTGGCTGCAGAACGAACCTGACCTGGGCGGTCTCTCCCCTGGTGATCTGGACATTGGCTTTTGCCGGTGTCAGGTATCCCTCCTTCTCTACTTCCACCCGGTATGATCCTTCATCGAGTCCCGTAATTGTCGCATTCGTCAGTTCTTCCTGCTCCAGCCCGTCAATGAAAATGATTGCACCGGCCGGAGTGGTGAACACTGCGAGGATTCCGGTATCGGGTTCCGGATACCGCACGGTGAGGGCGGCAAGGAAGATCTTGTAGTATTCATTCGGCTGGTTATCGTAGGTTACCTCGCTTTCCTGTCCCGGTTCAAGGATGCCGGTTACGTCCCACCGGTCGATCCCGAAGTAGGCCCCGGTAGGATTCCTCGTATCCAGGACATCACTGTTGAAGGTGTAGTCTGCGTCCCTGCTGGCAAGGTAGGCAATCCGGAGATCGGCCTTTTCCCAGTCCTCATCAATCGAGCTCGTGTCGATGGTGAATTCCCCGATGTATGATTCCCCAAGCTCCTGCTCGGTTCGATAGCTGTCCATGTCATGCCCCTGGGCAATCCAGGAGAGGACCTGATCGTTGTCCTGATCATCATAGGCGACCACCAGGGTGACGGTCTTGATCCTGCCATCGAATGAACCGGCCCCCTCAAGTTTCTCGGTCCGTACCCGGGCAGATACGGTGCGTGACATGATTGACGCGGGCACATCGTACCAGATGAGGTAGTCACTGCTCACCCGGGAACAGTGACTGTTGACTATCACCGGACCGGTGCCCCCCTTACCGGGGAAGGAGTACGGGACATTCAGGGTCTCGGTTCCCAGCGTCTGCCATCCGTTCCCTCCGTTGAATTCCACCGTGGCGATGCCGGGATAGTTGTTCTCCATGTGGCCGCAGTAGACTGCCACGTAGAGCCGTGCCCACCGGACCTTCGTATATTCAGGGAGAAGGAAGGACTTCTCCGCCCGGGTATCAAATCCCGGATATGCGTCGATGAAAATACCTCCCGAGACCGTCCCCTCCCTGATGGTCTCCAGGGAGAGTCCCCCGACATAGGGATCAGCCGATGCAGGGTAGAAATATCCCAGGCAGCATATGATGATCACGAGCGCGACGCCCGCTCCTCTTCCCCATCCGCAGGGAACCTTTTTTTCTGCTATCATCTCTTCATCGCCTCCACCGGGTCGAGGCGTGCGGCACGATAGGCAGGGTAGATGCCGGAGACCAGAGACAGGAATACGGCGATCACCAGGCCAACGGCGAGCATACCAGGAGTAATCAGGCTGATGGAATCTCCGAACAGACCCGAGAACTCTCCACCCAGACGTGAGAGCAGGAGCGATCTTCCCACCGCATTGAGCACGGTGGAAAAGATCAGGCTCCCGATTATTCCTGCACATCCCCCCAGTATCCCCAGAAACAGACATTCAAAGAGCACCAGCCGCATCACGTCCCCCTCAGCAGCTCCGAGTGCCATGGAGATCCCGATCTCCCGGGTCTGTTCGTAGACCGAGATCATCATGGTGTTGGCGATCATGAGCCCGCCGACAAGGAGCGAGACTCCGGCAAAGAGGGCAAAGACCAGGATGATCACGTCCATGAAGCGGTTCACAGCTTCGATCTGCTCGAACGCCCCACCGACCGAGAATCCGAGCTGCCGGACCCCATCGGCAACATCCGGGACGGAGAGGTGATCATCAACCCGGAGGTAGACGGCATCGAATCCGTCCTGTCCCGGCTTCTGGGACCTTACCATCGACGTATCAAGAAAGATCACCGCGTCAAAGCGGTCATCCCGCGAGGAGAGAATTCCGACAGGGGTGATAGTGATCTCCCGGTCACGGGGACGACCCTGTTCATCGTACTCCCTGACCATGACCGCAAACGGCGATCCGATCTGCATTCCCTCGTACCGGCGGAGATACTCCCCGATATCAGCACCAAGAACCGCTTCCGGTGACCCGGCCGAATAGGTCCTTCCCGTCTCCAGGCGCAGGTTCAGGAGGGATGAAATCTCATCAGGGCCGGCCCCGATAACAGGGAGGTAGGTCTGGTATCGTGAGGCGTAGGAGTCGCGAAGGACCGGGGACACCACGGTGACGTGGGGGAGCGTTCGTATATATTCCACGGATGAAGGCGTGATGAGATATACCGTCCCGTTTACCTCCCGCGGGGTCACCTCCAGGAGGGTGAGATCCGAGCTTGCCCGGATGGTCTCCACCGCCTGGGTACGGATGCCCTCGCCGAGCGATACCGTTCCGAGTACGGCGGCTATTCCGATGGCAATCCCGAGCACCGTGAGCAGGACCCGGAGCTTCCGGGTCTTCACTCTCCGGAGAGCAAGGATGAGTTCATCCAGGATGCGTTCGCTCACGGGTTCAGCCTCCCGTCCACAATCTCACAGCTCCGGTTGGCCTGGGCTGCAAGATCCCGGTCATGGGTCACCACAAAGAAGGAGACCGCCCGGTCCCGGTTTATCTCCCGCATCAGGGACACGATCTCGCTGCTGGTTGCCGAGTCAAGGTTCCCGGTCGGCTCATCGGCGAGCACAATCAGGGGTTCTGCGACAAGCGCACGGGCGATGGCCACCCGCTGCTGCTCCCCACCACTCAGCTCTGCCGGGTAGTGCCGGATCCGCTGCGAAAGACCGATCTGGTCCAGGAGGTGCGCTGCCCGCTCACGCCGCTCCCGCTTCGGGACACCGTGGAAGATGAGCGGATACTCCACGTTCTCGAGGGCGGTGAAGGAGGGGATGAGGTTGAATTGCTGGAAGATGAATCCTACCCGTTTCCTCCGGTGCTGGATGAGATCGTTCCGGTTGGCGAAATCGATCGGCATTCCGTTCAGGTATACCGTCCCGCTGTCCGGCCGATCCAGGCCGCCCAGGATGTGGAGGAGCGTACTCTTGCCGCTGCCGCTCTTTCCCAGGATGCTCACAAATTCCCCTCTCTCCATGGCTATGGTGACCCCGTCAAGGGCCTTCACGCCATTCGGGTAGATCTTCGAGACACCGTCCACTTCGAGGAGGGGTGTCATGATGCCGCCTCCGGTGACCTGGTGACTTCGAATACAGCATTCGTAAGAAGGAGGTAGTCGCCCTGGTCCCTGATCTCGGCCCGATTGCCAGCAGGCCTGATATAGCGGGTGATATCCTTCTCTTCGGTCCCGATCTGGTGCAGCTCATCCCCCTCAAAGATATCGGTCCACACCTTCCCCTTATACCCCGGAAACATCAGGGAGAAGATATTGGAAAACGAAGGAGGAAGGCTGTCATCAGGGATGCAGTTCACCATGAGGGCATTCCTGCCAGGAATACTTTCACGGGAATACCCGCCGGATGGGGCCACCAGGAAGAGTGTCGCAGACGAGATCTCCCTGACGGGAGCGACCGTGCCCTCAAAGACCATAGTACTGGTCGCCATCTCCGGGCTGATCCCGTAACTGCTGTAGAGGAGATCTGCTCCCTCCTTCACCCAAATCTGCCTGAAGGGAGCATCGGAATCTTCCCACACCGCGAGGAGAGCGGCGCCATACAGACTCACCGTCCTGTTGTCAGGCGCAGCATTTTCCACGGTGATTGTGAGAGCCTTCCCAATGGGAAATAGCGGGACCTGGTAGGAATCCATCCCAGTGTAGAAATCGTTGGTCCCGGCAAACCCTTTATGATCGAAATACCGGGCTGCCGGCTGAAGAGAGAGCGCGGCATCATTTCCCCAGTGCACCACAAGTTCCGGGTAGATCGGTTCCTGCCCGAGCCTGCTCCACGTCCAGTATACATACAACCGCTGGTAGCGGACCTCAGCCCCCTGAGGAAGGTCCGGGTTGAAGGTGACCTGCCATGGTTCACCGGGTGGCAGAGATCCGGCATAGGTGCTGTTCCCTGCAGAATACCAGAAGCCGCCGTTCAGTTCATCCATGAAGACGGTACCCAGGGGCCTGTCTCCGGTATAGGTCGCTCCTGCCGGAGAGAGGAGGAGCAGGAACGCAATCAACCAGATGGAGTTACGGAAATACATAGCTTCCCTGCGCCTGGTTGTTTGACCGGTTGCTGTCCGTGACCAGCCCGCCCTCATCCACGATTGCCAGCAGCTGGTGAGTGCCGGGAGTAGCGGCCACGGTGAGCGAGAGCCGGAGAGAACCACCGGCAGGGATACCCTGGCTGATGGTATGTACTATCACCCTCTCTCCATCCACCGAGAGCGATACACTGCAGGGGCCTGTATCGCTTCCTCCCAGGTTCTTCACTTCAACCGGGATCGTATACTGGAACATTTCACCCGCAGCCTGGACCGGCGGGGCGCACACCGGAATTCCCGCCAGGATGACGGCACCGATGATCACCAGCGCACCATTCCGGACCAGCCAGCCTCGTCGTCCTATAAGCAGAATCAGGCCACCAAGCGGCGCAATGATTGCAGGGAGAAGCGAGAGTGGGGCACTGGTGGGGGCAGGAGCCGGTATGCCTGCCCGCTCAGGGTCGCCGATGCTGACCGAGAGATCTGGGAGGCCTCCGATAGCTACCTGTTTCCGGACTTCATTGTTTGCCGGACGGACATCTCCCGAAACCACGACCCGGGCCGTCAGTTCGTGGGATCCGGTATCCGGTTTCCAGGGGATCTGGAGTTCCTGGATGCCGGTGTAGTCCATAGTAATTCTCTGTGTTCCCAGGCTCCGGCCATCTGATTCAAAGACGATCTCTGCCCCTGCCGGGGGGATTGCACCATTGTTGATTACCGTTGCCGAGATCTCTGCTGTTGATCCGCTGTAGGCATCCCTTACCTGCAAGTCGCTGATCGCCAGATCGATGGGGGCAGTCGTCCCGGACAGCTGCGAGACGAGTGCCACAAAGACCGGGTGGATGTAGTCTTCCGCTTCAGTCGGTGTTCCGGAGGTGCTGAGCCGCCCATCACCATCCAGGTCTCTCCCCCGCAGGAAGGAGACCTGGTTAGTCTCAGCGAGTTTGTCCTCTATTGCAAATACTTCGCAATCGACATACCGGGATCGCAGGCCGGCTTCTCCCCCGGCATCAAAGGACTGTTCATTTCCAATGTCCCTGGCCCCGGGGGCATAGAGACTGGTATCTGCCGGAGCAAGCCCGAGGTCGTTTCCATTGAAGAGGACGTAGTCCGGTTGGGCGTAGTTTGTTGCCAGCAGGAGTGTGGTCAGCTCTGCAGACCAGCTCATGTCTGGAAACGCTCCATCGAAGATGATATCTGCCTGGTCTTTCCGGGTCGGGTTTGTCCCGGCCCATCCTTCGCCGTGGAGATTGTCATTTCCTTCCGCGATCCAATACTGGCACAAGGGGCCACTCGTATCTTCGACCAGCGCGATGCTGTGAATAGCGTACACCCTGCCGTCCAGTTTGGATCCTTCTTCCCCCCTGCTGGTGCATACGGTGATGGTGTTTGGCCCGGCGTGCAGCAACCCGCTCCCGTCCAGGGCAATCCAGTATACCCCATGGCTCGATGTATAGACCCCAGGTGTCTGATCGTCCTTCCCATAGAGGAGAATCTTCTCCGCTTTCTTCCCATTGACTTCAAACTCAACCCAGCCGGAGTAAAACTCAGTTCCCCCCCAAATCCCGGCATAGATCCTTGACCAGGAAGGTTCTGCCGGCAGCTGGAAGGTGCACGCAATGGGAGGGTTGGCGAGGCCGTATGTTCCGTTGACCTGGACCATGCCCCTGATAATTCCCCGGGCCACGATCTCTACCGGGATTCCCTCTTCGTCATAGACTGCTGACGAGGGGAGAACCAGGAAGAGCGATAAGATAAGGATAAGAAAAATCGTATTAGAGGAGGCATACCGCATAGGTGATATTCTCTAATTTTTGCTATTTAATTTTTTATTTTTAATACGAATTATCATAGAACTGAGAAAAATGTATAGAAAATTTTTGTATTCATGGAGCGCGGCATTTTAAAGATAGAGTGTCCTGGTGCGTGACGCCCGGAACAGGGGAGCCATCATAACATGATCAATTGATTGTTTTTGAACAGTTTATTGAAGGAGATGAAAGAAATGACCAAGAGGAACTGGTGAGATAGAAACCGGAAGATCTGACCGGGCGACAGGTTGTATATTCCCATCGTATCTCTTCACGGTTCATTCCTTCATTGCACCAATCCTGAAGAGGCTAAAATAACCAATCAATGGACGTAAAATAACAAAATAACTGTTTTAATCAATTATTTTTTTTTTGGTATGCGAGGGATGGGAGGTAGAACGCGGCGTTTAATGCGCTCGATTGATGACCGCGCACTAGTTGGACTATTATCAACAACTCTCCTTCCAAACCCACCGCAACCAAACCTACAGGGAAGATCTTGATCCTGTGCTCTCTTCTGCAGCAGGGGAGCACTCCAGGTGCGAAAGTGTCGATGGAGAGGTATCTGCGATCTATTCGCTTGTTATTCCGATAAGCACATACCGATGGCTGGGACCGTCAAACGCGCAGAAATAGAGTGCCTGCCAGGCACCGAGCGCCAGGCGATCATCATTCGTTCAGTGTAAATATCCGGAATCGCCGTTCATGCAATCTTTTTTTTCTTCTTCCGGCACATCTGCGTAGTAGGCTCATGGACAGCAGCATCCTCCTCCTCGGAATCGTTCTTGCGGTAACCCTTGTTCTTATCGTCAGCAACCGGATACGCATCGATCTGGTCGCGATCCTTGCCAGCCTTGCTCTTGCATGGCTCGGTCTGATAACGCCGCAAGAAGCGATCTCGGGATTCGCTTCGAATGCCGTGGTTGCAATGGCATCCGTGATGATCCTCGGGTATGGTATCGAGAGGACCGGGGTTACCTCCCGTCTCGCCAGGATCATCATCCGATCTGCAGGCACAAGCGAGCGGAAGATAATCGCAACCATCTCGATTACGGTGGGTCTTCTCTCCTCGGTGATACAGAATATCGGGGCTGCAGCCCTCTTTCTGCCTGCGACAAGAAGGATCGGAAAGAAGACCGGAATTCCCCTGTCACGGCTGATGATGCCGATGGGATTTGCTGCAATCCTTGGCGGAACAGTGACCATGATCGCGTCCGGCCCGTTGATTGTCCTCAACGATCTCCTGCGGCAGGCGGGTGAGGAACCGTTTACCCTGTTTGCCGTGACCCCGATCGGGCTGCCCCTCCTCGCCATAGGGGTCAGCCTCTTTGCTTTGGGCGGTTCGCGTATCCTCCCGAAGAAAGGTGTTCAGGAACCCGAACCCACTGTCGCCGAAATCTGGGGGATCGATCATCCGATCAGGACCTGCATCCTCCCCCGTGAATCGCCGCTTGCTGGAAAAACACGGGAAGAGGCATCGTTCCGAACCCGGTACGGTCTTGATCTCCTTGCTATCCGTACAACAACGGAGATAACCATTGCACCTTCGAGATATACCCGCCTCGAACCGGACCAGGAGCTCGCCTTCCTCGGATCCGAGGAAGCTTTCTTAACGTTCATCACGGAGTCCGGTTGTGTTCCCTCAGATAATACGAGCAGACTAAAGGAAATCCTGGATAGTGGCGGCTTCGGATTTGCCGAGCTGATCGTCCGACCCAGGGCATCAATTATCGGAAAGACTTTGCGGGAGATCCGGTTCCGGCAGGAGTTCTCGATCGAGCCGATCGTCCACCAGCGCGGAACGAGAGAGTCCCGGGCAGACTTCTCTGATATCCCCCTTGCGGCAGGCGATATTATCGTCGGTTTCGGGTCGTGGGACACGCTCAGACTGTTTGCCCGGCACCAGGACCTCCTGTTGCTCTCCCCTCCCGAAGGAGAGGAAATGCGATACAGGATGGGGCGACGTGCAGTTCTGATCTTTGCCGCATCACTTGGTCTGACGATCACGGGTGTTCCGATCTCGCTCGCTCTGCTCACCGGTGCCGCCGGGATGGTACTGTCCGGCATTCTTACTGCTGATGAGGTATACCGTGCCATCGACTGGAAGATAATCGTCCTCATCGCCGGCCTGATCCCGATCGGGATTGCAATGGAGAAGACCGGGGCGGCCGCTCTCATCGGCGGGTTCCTCACCGGAGCCCTGGCTGGTGCCCCCCCAATCGTCATAATGATCGCTGTTGCCATCCTGGCAACGGTCCTGTCCCTCATCATCTCAAATGTCGCTGCAACGGTCCTGCTCGTCCCGCTCGTGCTGGTCACCGGAATGGAGACGGGTGTTGATCCCCGTGCCCTGGCGCTCCTCGTTGCCGTCTGTGCCCAGAACTCCTTCATTCTTCCCACCCACCAGGTGAATGCTCTCCTGATGGGTCCCGGCGGGTATACGACCCGGGATTACCTGAAGACGGGTGGTGTGATGACAATCGTCTTCATTGCCATCGCCGTAACACTGATGTATCTGATCATGGGATAGAAAGACATATGATCATCCACCAGTTTTTCGTGCCCGGCATCGCCCATAGCTCCTATATCGTAGCCGGTGACAAGACGTGTGCTGTTATCGATCCTGAACGTGATGTTACCCGCTATCTCGATGCAGCAACGCAGATGGGACTCCGGATCACCCATATCCTGGAGACGCACCTGCATGCCGACTTTGTATCGGGTCACCTCGATCTCGCCGATGCGACCGGGGCAGGGATCATCGCCCCGAAGTCCGGGCACTGTGCATTCCCGCACACCCCTGTCGCCGACGGGGACGTGGTGAACCTCGAACATATCAGGTTCACCGTCATCGGCAGTGAGGGGCATACCCCTGATCAGGTCTGTTACCTGGCAACGGATACCAGCCGGGGAGCGACCCCGGTTGCGCTCTTCTCGGGAGATACACTCTTCGTCGGGGATGTCGGACGCCCGGACCTCTTCCCGGGAAAGGCGCAGGAACTGGCCGGGGCCCTCTATGACAACCTTCACCAGAAGATCCTGACACTCCCGGACGAATGCGAGGTGTACCCCGCCCATGGCATGGGATCGCTGTGCGGGAGGGCGATGGCAGCAAAACGGACGACCACCATCGGGTACGAGAGGAAGTATAACTATGCCCTCCGGATCGGGAGCCGGGAGGAGTTCATCGAGGCGCTCACGTCCGAGATGCCTGCCGCGCCGGATCACTTCGCCCGCTGTTCGGCCATCAACCAGGCCGGCCCTGCGCTGATGAAAAACCTGCCCCCGCCGGCCGCCCTGAATCCGGGAGCCTTCTCCCAGCGTGCCCGCGGAAGCGATGCGCTCGTCCTGGATGTCCGGAGCTACCCGGCGTTCTCGGGGATGCACATCCCCGGATCCTGGCATATCGATCTTACCGGCAGCTTCGCTACCCAGGCCGGCTGGGTCCTCCCGCCCGACCGGGATATCCTGCTCGTGGTCGATGATTTCCTGCAGGCTGAAGCGGCAACCCTCAACCTTCGCAGGGTCGGGTTCGACCGCGTCGCCGGCTTCCTTGAGGGGGGGATGCTCCAGTGGGGAACGGCCGGGCTCCCGATCGACCGCGTACAAATCGTCCCACCCACTGAAGCACACGACCTGGTTGCTGCGGGCGAAGCGGTCCTGATCGATGTCCGGTCGCAGGAAGAGTGGCAGGCTGCCCATGCAGACCAATCGATCCACATCCCCTGGCACGATCTCAGGACCCGGCACACCGAGCTCGACCCTGCCGGTTGCCAGATCGTGATGTGCCGGGGTGGGCAGCGGGCGAGCATCGCGGCAAGCATCCTGAAGATGCACGGATTTGCCCGGGTCTCCAACCTTGGCGGAGGGTATACCGCCTATAAGAAGGCGGGATTCGCCCCCTGAGGGGAGGGATTATATCGGGGCACACCATTTCTATCTCGGGGAATATCGATCATGATCGAATGGCTTACCATGGCGAGATGGTCGCCATACATCGTCGGGGCAGGGATCGGAGTCCTGATCTGGACCACGTTCCTCCTCTCCGACCGCCCCCTCGGAGCATCGACTGCCTA
>ENA-ORXD01000725-ORXD01000725.1-sediment-metagenome-genome-assembly--contig:-NODE-725-length-36714-cov-4.033081_pt1 | contig 36714 bp, 34 predicted proteins | sample MGYA00237862_ERZ511471 | MGnify/ENA metagenome assembly ERZ511471 | reverse complement strand
GGTTGCGCCGTAGCCAGTATAACCAAAAACGCCAACAAATCCTGCCTGGGAGGAGATATTGACAATCGTCCCAGAACCGCGTGCGATCATGTCGTTGATCAGGCATTTGATCACATGCAGGGTGCCAAAATAATTCACCTCCATCAGCCAGTGAAAGATATCCACATCCAATTCCTGGAAATAACCGGGATAGGTGACACCGGCTGAGTTGATCACAAGGTCTGGGATGCCATAGCGAGATGTCCATAGCCCCAGTTTTCGTGATAAGGCTTTGTAATGAGAGACGTCACAGGAGATTCTTGTGATTTTTTGATCTTCACGCGTGATCAGGGCAGCGACTTCTTGCTGTGCACGATCGAGTTTGAGGATATCGCGTGCCAGTATGCCTACATCGACACCCTGTTGGGCAAGCGCCTTGGCGAGTGCCAGGCCGATGCCGCTGGAGCCACCAGTGATCAGCGCCGTCTTACCGCAATAATGTTGGTTATAAGAGGAGATCATAGATAGCCCTTGGTTTGTAGTGTCTTTGTTAATGCCTGCAAGTTGAGCAGGAACCGCCATGACAACTGCCGCAGCCATTGCTGGAAGATTTTGTGGTTGCTCCTTTGCTGTGAGAGAAAAAGCTTGAGATCGTTCTATGGGTTTCTTTTGAGCCGCAATTTTCGCAGGCGATTGGTGTGTCAGCGTTAATAATTGATCTGCGGGTATCAAATCGATGCCCACAGCTTTGACAATGGTATTCGTAAATTGGCATTTGGCAAGTCTCCTGAAGCGGATATTCTACGATTGTAATGATTCTATTTGCTGCGGTCAATGTTAATTGTTATCGCAAAACAAATTGCAAAACCACTTGCTTGAAACTGGTTAACGGATTATTATTAATTTAGGCTTAAGGAGCGCGAAGCTTCTTGTTTGATCCATATATAATCCACAAGGAGGAGATTTAGAATGTCTAAAGCACGAGTATCCTATTTAGCTCTTGCTCTGTTGCTTGTTGGAGCACTTGTAATGGGTGCCTGCCAACCGAAAGCGCCGGAACTTGGCACAGAAGAAAATCCAATTGTATGGGCTGTTGTACCATCCGGTGATACCGAGCGTGTTGTGGCCGGTTTTGATGAAGTTGCCAAAATGATCAAAGATGAGACGGGTCTGGTAATTCAGCCCTTGGTCGCGACCGAGTACGCCGGCGTTATTGAGGCGATGGCCAGTGATCCTCCCAAAGCACAGATGGGCTCTTTGGCGACCTTTGCGTACATTCTGGCGGCCCAAAAGGGTGCTGCAGAAGCAGAGCTTGTCGCCACGCGTTTTGGCAGCGCGGTTTACAACGGGCAGATCTTTGTCCGCGCAGACAGTGGGCTGGAATCGATTTCTGACCTTGAGGGAAAAACATTTTGCCGTCCTGATCCGTTAAGTACCAGCGGCTGGATTATTCCGAGCATCACCCTCAAAGCCGCGGGTATTGACCCTGAAACCGATCTGGCTTCAATTGTGGATGCGGGTTCGCATGACGCTGCAATTGCTGGCGTTTACAATGGTGACTGCGACGCAGGTTCATCTTATGTGGATGCCCGAAGCCGGATTGAAGCAGATTACCCGGATGTGATGGATGTCATCAAAGTGATTGAGGTTTCTATTGATATCCCCAATGATGGTGTTCAATACGCGCCAAGCATGTCTCGTGAAATGCGAGACAAAATCAATGACGCTTTGTTGAAAATTGCTGAAACTGAAGAAGGCAAAGCTGCTCTGGATACAGCCTATCAGTGGGGTGGCCTGCTCAAGGTTGATGACACTTTCTATGATCCATTCCGCCAGGTTCTTGACGCAGCAGGTGTAGATGTTCAGGAACTTCAATAGGCTGTAATGTAACCAGAATGTACGTTTGTAGTTCGATAAAAGCAGTGAGTGGTAATTTTTGCCGCTCACTGCTTTTTTTCAAATATGCAATTATAATAATTGAAAGAATCTTTATGTCGGTTTAGGTTTGTATAAATTAGTGCCAGGAGAGACTTTTATGCTAGAAATTCGGCATCTTACCAAAATCTATGGTGACGGAACCGTAGCCCTCAAAGATGTTAGTTTTGAGGTTCCCGATGGTGAGTTTTTAATCGTCATCGGATTGAGTGGCTCCGGAAAATCAACTTTGCTGCGTTGTATTAACCGGTTGATCGACCCAACTGAGGGCGAAATCATCTGGAATGGTGTTGATGTTGCCAGGGTGCAGGGAGAGGAACTACGTGTGATTCGCAGACAGATTGGTATGATCTTTCAGCATTTTAATCTTGTAAAGCGTTCTACGGTGATGACCAACGTGCTTGCAGGAAGGTTGGGTTATGCTCCTACACAAAGCAGTATGTTACATCAGTTTTCAGAAAAAGATCGCAAAATGGCCTGGAATGCCTTGAAAAGATTAAGCATTGAGGATCAAGCATATAAACGCGCTTCGGAGTTAAGTGGGGGGCAGCAGCAGCGAGTGGGTATTGCTAGGGCGCTTATGCAAGAACCTAAGATGATCCTGGCGGATGAGCCAGTTGCCAGCCTTGACCCAGTACTGGCGCATTCAATACTCCAGTATCTGGAACGGTTGAATCGTGAAGATAAGATGACGGTGTTATGCAGTCTGCACTACCTCGACCTCGTTCAACGCTATGCGACCCGAGTAATTGGTCTGCGAGAGGGGGAGATTGTTTATCAGGGCAGTAAAGCTGATATACGGGCAATGACAGATGAGGAATTTAAAGAAATCTACGGCGAAGAAGCAGAACGGGTAGGCGGTGGTTTGGAAGGTTCGCTGGGGAATGGTAAGGGAGAAACAAAATGATCGAAAAACCGAAAACTTCACCTCTGCAACAGGGAGAAACTCGAAAACCCAGTCTTGTGTCACCCCCTGTTGCTACATTAGCGTCTTTGCTTGTTCCTGGTATGGGTCAGGTGCTGGCTCGGTATTACCGGCGCGGCCTGGTGATTTTTGGAAGTTTTGTCAGCATTATTGGGTTACTAATCTGGCGATTCGGGTTAGCCGCAAGGTACGACACCGGAATTGTTGATATTTTCAAAAAAGCAATTTATCTTCAACCCTTTTTACTTTTCCTGATAATTTTAGTGGTACTGACATATCTTTGGATTGCAGTTGACGCGTTTCGTGTAGCAAAACATGCTGGCGGGCAGCCAGTCGGGGTGTTCTTTCTTATTCTTGTGGTGTTCTTTTCAATTGGCTGGCAGATAGGACAAATTGATCTGGTGGCTATGACTACTCAGGCAAATCAGGCTGGCCCGGCTTTGTCCAGGGTGTTGTGGCCCTGGAAGCGGGCAATTTCTTACCCTGAAGAAATTATTATCGGCAAGACCACTGTTGAGGCTCCTTGCGCAGAGGAACCTTATGTGCCCGGCGAACCAGATGTAAGCGGACCTTATCTAAAAGCTGACCCGACGTGCGGCAGCCCCACTGTACAAAGCGGAGAAGCTGGTACACTAATCCATCTCGAAGGTTTTAATTTTGCACCAAATGAAAATGTGGAAATATGGTGGGAAGATCCTATTGGAAATGAATTTCGCCAACGGCAGGAAGGGGCTTATGTGTCTGTTACGACAGATGAGAATGGCGAATTTGAGGTAGATATTGTTTTTCCGTACCGGTTACTTCCTCCGGCAGCTGGTGAAGGGCCTTTGATCTGGACGATTCAGGGTCGCCAGATCGCAAGCATTGGAAAAGCAGAACCGAGCACCGAACTTAAACTTGCAATCGAGAAGATTATTGAAACAATTTTCATTGGGATGATGGCAACTCTGTTTGGCATTGTTCTGGCGCTACCTGTCAGCTTTTTGGCGGCGCGTAATCTGATGTCTGCTTCTAAGTTCACACTACTCATCTATTATCTGACACGAGGGGTCCTGAATGTCATTCGTTCTATCGAACCGTTGATTTGGGCGATCATTGCTGTAATAGTTGTTGGGCTCGGACCGTTTGCCGGCATTCTTGCGCTGACACTCCATTCTATTGCTGCGTTGGCAAAGCTTTATTCCGAAGCGATTGAATCGATTGATCCAGGACCAATCGAAGCCATTCACGCCACCGGAGCGAATTGGATACAAACGGTTGTTTATGCGGTGGTTCCGCAGGTGATACCACCTTTTGTGTCTTTCACAATTTACCGCTGGGATATCAATATTCGTATGTCCACCATCATCGGATTTGTAGGCGGCGGTGGTATTGGCTTCTTGCTTGCGCAGTGGATCAGGCTGTTGGATTATTCGGCCGCGGGTATTGCGGTATGGTTTATTGCCGTGACCGTGGCTATACTGGACTACGTCAGCGCAGAGATCAGGGCAAGATTTATATAATTCTACTCGTAACCAATGAAACACTCCTGGAATGCTGCATTCCAGGAGTGTTTCGTTTTGATAACGTAGTCAGATTATTCTATGCTGGTAGGTGTTGAATTAGAAAAAAGAGCCTTATAGCTGTACTGGCATACGATGTATATGGTATCGAAAACGATCCCCACGATATACACCGCGGAAAAACTCGAATGGTCTGGAATCAGCATTGCGTAAAACACGCGTAACAACAGCTACCGGTGCGCCCCGATCAATCCCCAAGATTTTAGCATCTTCCCGATCGGCCGGTAAGGCTTCCAGAAAATGCTCTGCCGTGCAATTCGATAAATCAATCCGGCTAAGGTAAAACATAGTTCCCGCAGTTTCAGCAAGGGATAAATCAATTTTGTCTACATATTCATTTGTAACATAAGAGTCTGTATGGCCAATAGCATAATCGTTGGCAAATCTTAATCTTTTAAGACAAAATAATCTTGTTCCAGTTGGGATTTCAAGCCATTCAGCAACCTTGTCGGGAGCCGATACCTCATCAGCCTGGATAACTTGCCAGGAGACTTGAATTCCCTTTTCATTGAACTCGGATAGTTCCAATTCAAATGCGTTTGGTCCTTCCATAAATTTAATTTCATTGACAAAGGTGCCGCGTCCTGCCTGACGGTTGATTAATCCCTCCAACTCTATTTCGCGCATTGCTTGCCGGACTGTTGTTCGGCTAATGTCGTACTGCCGATGGATTTCATCTTCTGAAGGGAGTCTATCTCCAGGTTTCCATTCACCCAGGCGTATCTTTTCTGATAGCAGCTCTTTAAGCTGTATATATAGGGGGAGGTGAGAATTGCGATTAATTGACATCATAGATCCTCATAGAAAAAAATCATCAATGAATAATGTGCTAAGATAATAATGTTATTACATTATAAGGATTCGATGGTAATGTGTCAATGTATTTTTTTGAAAAACTGTGAAAACAAAAATTTAGTGCGTAGATAGCACAAGATTAGCCAAAAAGTTCTTATCTGTGAGGACCAAATTATTATTTCCCTGTGGGTGATTGTTAGATTTCTGAATTCTTTATGGACTCGACAATTTCAAACTTTTGTAAAAATGTAAATTGTGAATGTTAAACTGCTTCGCGAGCGGTTTCAAAAACCGGTGGGAAAAGTTTATCTACAGATCGTTTTTTATAATCGCGGCAGGTGTATGCTGATCGCATTTTATCAAAATATGCCTGGCCTTTTTTGCGCAGGGTGTTTTGATCAAGACCGGGTATTTCGCCATTTTCCATAACAACTTTGCCGTTAATGATGACGGTATTAATATTCCAGCCACTTGTATTCATAATCAATGTGCGGATTGGGTCTTCTACCACACCGGTTCGCAGCGGATCCAGGTTTACGATAATGATATCGGCTTTAGCGCCTGGCGCAAGGCGCCCTAAATCTTCTCTTCCAAGCGCATTCGCACCATAAACAGTTGCTGCATTAAATATTTCTCCCGGATCAAGGGACCATTGATTACCGTTCATAATCTTGTTGAGATTTAAAGCCAGGTCCATCACGCGGATCATGTCGGGTGGAAAAGTATCTGTACCTAGAGCGATATTGATTCCAGCTTTTTGGTATTTCTCGAAGGAGTTTAGAACCGCACCATAGCGGGATTCTATAACAGGGCAATGAACAACGGTAGTATTTGTGTCACCAAGCAGATGCAATTCATCCTGTACATTGGAAAGCATAGGGTGATGTCCCCCCACGTGAGTTGCATGCGGGATCAGCGTTCGGGGTCCAAGAAAGCCGATTTTCGAAAGCAGGCTTAGAGGCGTTTCGTCATACATCCTTTTGAGAAAAAGTATCTCTTCGTCTTCCTGGCAGGCATGAAGACGGACTGGGCAGTTGAGTTCATCTGAATATCTTCGGGTTTGTTTCAATAATTCAATCGTGCAGGTCTGAATTCGCGCTGGGGCTAAAAATCCTCGAACCAAGCCTTCGTATTTTCCATCAAAATCATGAATAAAACGCACGGCTTCTTGTAATCCCGCGTTACCAAAGGCTTCGTCCCATAGTACTTTGGCACCACCATTTTGACGCGTAACGGTAACACCTGAACGATAACTGGGTCCCAGGTACACACGAAGTCCCAGCTCAGCCGCAATTTCGGCTATGCTTTGGAACTCTTCGTAACTTTCAGCCCAGTATTTGTGGTATTCACCGGCGATAGGTAGGGCAGTGGTAACACCATTTAAGATCAACTGGACAAAAGCATATTTTCTGCGAAGCATTTCCTCATCTTTTGAGAAAATTTCTTTTCTCTCTGAATTAAAATATTCTTCTGACCACTCCAACCCTTGAGATAGATGTGGCGGTTGATAAGAATCCAAAATAGCGTGGTCGATATCTCCAAGAGCATCCAGGTCGATAAAGCCCGGGCTGATGATGGCGTTGCCGGCATCAATGACCTGCTCTGCTTCCCCGAGGTAGCTTTCTCCCACATAAATAATGGTGTCTGACTCAAAAACGACGCATCCGTTTGAGTGAATAACTGGCGTATTCCCATTGTGCCCAATAACGAACTTTCCAATGATTTTTGTTTTCAAGCGATTATTCTCCCTAAAAATAAAAGTAAAGTGATGCTCACAAATCGATTGATACTTGACTTTAGTGTATATATATTATATTATAATGTAGTAACAATACAATATTAAAACGTGAGATTAATGTAATCTTGAAGTAAGGGGTTTCAGGAGGTGCACGGTCAACTTCTATGTTTTGGTAGTTTTTCAAACCGCGATTTCTATCCGCTTTCCCAATATAAATAAGGAGAATATGAAATGAAGGTTGCAAAAGTAATTACTTTCTTGTTTCTCATCGGTTCATTAATTCTTAGCGCATGTGTGTCGGCTACTCCAGAGGCGCCAGCTGCACAGCCATCGGCCACGGAAGCTTCTTCCACCGTTGCTGATGAAACCGAAGTTGAAGAATCGATGTCGGTTGAAGTTATAAAGGTGGGTGCTCTTTTGCCTTTGACCGGTGGTGATGCGATTAATGGCCAGAATCAACAGTATGGGCATGAATTTGCGATCGAAGAGATAAACAATTCTGGTGGAATTAAATGTCTTGGCGGTGCTAAACTTGAGATGGTGTACGGCGATAGTGCTGGAAAGCCTGAGGCTGGAAATGCTGAAACTGTGCGCCTGATCCAACAGGAAGGTGTTGTAGCTGTGCTGGGTGCTTTTCATACCGGTGTAACCCTGACAGCTTCTGAAACTGCTGAACGCTACGAAGTACCTTTTATTGTTCCAAATTCAGATGTTTCTGCGCGCGATTTGAAGTATGTGTTCCAGACAGCTGCTACCATTCAATCTATGGCAGAAGATTCTGCACAATTTGCCAGTGAAATGGGCGGCGCGAAAACCGCGGTAATCTTGACGCCAAATATTGCTTTTGGTGACTGGTTTGCTGAAGATTGGAGAGAAGTACTTCCGGCCGCCGGTTTTGATGTGCTGGGCGAATTCTCTTTTCCATCGGGCGCGAGCGATTTTAGCACAACCATTCTTTCTGTCAAGGCCGCGGATCCAGATGTAATTTTTACCATTGCAAATACATCTGACGCTACACTGATGCTTCGCCAAATGAAGGAGCTGAAATATTGGCCGAAAGTGGCTTTCATTACTGCTGCAGGAGGATACGCAGACCCCTCTTTAATTAATAATCTTGGTGAAGACGCTGAAGGCATCTTTCTTACAAACGACTGGTTCCCGAAAATCAATATGCCAGACGCCGAAGAACTTAATGACAAATTTAAAGCCAAATATGGCATGGATATGATTGGTAACATCAACACTACCTACGCAGGAACTTTGATGTTGGCGGATGCGTTAGAGCAATCCTGTTCTCCCGATCCAAAGAAATTGGCTGAAACACTGCGGACAATACACCTAACTGAGGGTAAATGGGGTTTCATGTACACCGATATTCAGTTTGATGATCAAGGATTTAACACCTATGCCCGCAATGCTATCGCTCAAATTAAAGATGGAGAGACCGTGACTGTATGGCCGGCAGAATTTAGCGTGGCTGAATCGGTTTGGCCGGTACCGGATTGGGCATCACGCTAAATTGATAAAATAAATTTATTCCATCCACTCCCATTCATATTAGCCCCAAAATGGGAGTGGATTATTTCTCTCCGTCAGAGAAGAAATAGATTTGAGGTATACAGTATGAATGTGTCAATTCTCTTGCAGACATTAATCAATGGCATCTTTTTAGGTGGAGTGTACGCCCTGGTTGCAATTGGTTTGACCCTGGTTTATGGGGTTATGATGATTGTCAACTTCGCCCATGCTGATTTTTTAATGCTTGGCCTCTATCTTGCTTATTGGTCTTTTGTATTGGCGGGAATACAACCCTACATTGCCATGTTTATTATTATTGTTATATTCTTTTTGATCGGTATTTTGTTACAAAAGGTTTTGATTAAACCTGTCTTATCGGCTCCGGTGATTAACCAGGTACTGCTCACTTTGGGTTTATCCAGTTTTATAGTGGGTTTGGTGCAATTTTTCTGGCGTGCAGAACCGCGTAGCTTGATTTTGCCTTATTCTTCAAACAGTATTGCAATTGGTGATGTTGTTCTTAATATTCCGCGTTTAATAGCGTTTGTAGTTTCCTTGGTGGTAGCACTATTTCTATACCAATTCCTGAGCCATACAAAAACCGGTAAAGCGATACGCGCGTGTTCGCAATCGCGCAGGGCGGCAGCTTTGATGGGGATAAACGTAAATCGTATTTATATGCTTGTGCTTGGTATTGGGTTGGCATTGGCTGGATTGGCCGGGGCATTGCTCAGCCCGAACTACCCGATGTCGCCCACTGTAGGATCGACCTTCTCTTTCACTGCTTTTGTAATCGTAGTGTTGGGTTCGATGGGGAATTTCATGGGCGCGTTTTTTGGTGCAATGATCATTGGAATTGCCGAATCATTTGGTGGGCTGCTCATTGGCGGCGAACTGAAACAGTTGGTTAGCATGTTGATCTTTATTTTTGTCCTTTTATTAAGACCAGGCGGTTTGTTTGGAGGTAAAAATGCTTGAAAAAGAAAAGGTCGCACTTCGAATCCAGCAAATTCGTTCTTCGTCAAAACAGACGCCATTTTTGTGGAAAGTGCTTCTCGATTGGAATAGTATCCAATTCGCAATAGGATTGATATTGATTTTAATCGCCGCAGTGTCACCGCTTTTTCTTAAAGCGGATTATTTCCTCAACATTTTAATTCTGACAATATTGTATGCGTATGTAGGGTTGGCATGGAACATTGTGGGTGGCTATGCCGGCCTGCTGCTATTTGGTTTTATCCCATTTTTTGGGTTAGGCGCATACACGACAGTTATTTTGCTCAATCATTACTTAATTAGCCCGTGGGCTGGTATTTTCATTGGAATGATACCTGCGGTTCTGCTTGCTTTGTTGATTGCGTTTCTAACTTTACGTTATGGGCTTAAAGAAGATTATTTCTTGTTATTTACCATGGCTGTGATGGTTGTACTGTCATTGGTTTTCAGCAAGTTAAAAATTGCTGGTGGCGCAATTGGTATTTCTATTTCCTTTGTTCAATCATCATTTGAGAGAATGGTTTTTATTGAGAGAGCGCCTTATCTATATATCTCTTTAGTTCTGCTTTTCTTAGGTTTAGTGGTTAATTTTTTGGTTGCCAGATCAAAACTGGGTAGATATCTTGTAGCCATACGAGAGAATGAAGATGGCGCTAAAGCTCTGGGTGTTAATATTTCGCTATATAAAACCTATGCGCTATTAATTTCCGCGGCGCTCAACGCATTAGCCGGAGGTTTTTATATGGTCTACACAACCTTTATTGATCCTTTATTGGTTTTTGGAGGCCCATTCAATTTTGAGTTATTAATTGCGCCGATTATAGGAGGGCGTGGTACTGTGATCGGACCTATTCTGGGGGCGATTCTCAATAAACCGATGGTGGAGTTGGTGCGAGGTTATTTTTCTATTTCTCGCGCTGGGACAACTTTAATTATTTACGGCTTGTTCCTTATGGTTTTTATTATTTTCTTGCCGCGCGGAGTAGCAGGATTGCTTGAACCGCTTTATCGCCGGATAAGACAGAGAACTATTGCCCGGTTGAATGTTGCTCAGGGTACGGCAACCATTCAATCAGACACGGAGTAATGTGATTATGCCAATACTTGAAGTTAAAGGGATGACCAAACGTTTTGGCGGGTTGGTTGCGGTCAATTCACTGGATTTGACCATAGAACCAGGGCAGATCCTTGGGCTGATCGGACCCAATGGTGCGGGAAAAACGACTGCCTTTGCGGCGATTGCAGGTTTTTACAAACCCGAAGAAGGTAACATTATCTTTGATGGACATGATATTACAGGGCTGAGACCAGATCAAATCTGCAAACGAGGTCTGACACGTACTTTTCAGGTTGTTAAACCTTTTCCTGAAATTACAGTTATGGAAAATGTTCTTATTGGTGCCTATAATGCTACCGAGAATGAGGATGAGGCAATTGCAGTAACTGAAGAAATAATCGATTTCATGGATCTGGGAAAACAGAGGGATGCTTTAGCGGGGAGTTTACCCATTGCGGGCCGTAAGCGACTTGAAATCGCAAAGACTTTAGCTACACAACCAAAGCTGATATTGTTGGATGAAGTCATGGCAGGACTGCGTCCAACCGAAACCGTTGAAACAATTGAGCTTGTGCAGCGTATTCGCCAGCAAGGAGTTTCACTGTTGCTGGTTGAACATGTCATGAAGGTTATTATGTCACTGGCTGACCGAATTGTGGTTATTCATCACGGCACTAAAATTGCTGAAGGACTGCCTGAAGAAATCGTGCGGAATCAGGTCGTTATTGATGCTTATCTAGGGGAGGCGATAGATGCTTGAAGTTAACCATATCAATACATATTATGGGGATGTCCAGATACTAAAAGACGTATCGCTAACCGTGAATTCGGGAGAAATGATCGCTGTTATTGGTGCGAATGGTGCGGGTAAAACAACATTGATCAACACGATCACTGGGCTGGTAAAACCCAAATTGGGTGAAATATTTTTTAATGGCAAAAAAATATCTTCTCTAAATCCCTGGGATATTGTGCGTCAAGGATTGATTCAGGTTCCCGAAGGACGGCATTTGTTTCCACTTATGACAGTTCTTGAAAATCTGGAAATGGGAGGCTACCGCATCCAATCCGCAGCTGAGCTTGCTGAGCAGTTGGAGAAAGTGTATCAATTGCTACCTGTCTTAAAGGATCGGGCCCATCAGTTGGCGCGCACTATGTCTGGTGGAGAACAGCAAATGCTTGCTGTGGGGCGAGCCTTGATGGCAAAGCCCGATCTGATTATCTTTGATGAACCTTCCCTGGGTCTGGCGCCTAAACTTGTAAAGACAATCTTTGAAATTGTTGTCAACATTAATCAAGAATTGGGTGTACCAGTATTGTTGATTGAGCAAAATGTGCAGCATTGTTGCCGGATTTCAGATAGAGCGTATGTTCTGGAAAACGGAGAGATCGTACTGCATGGTACCGGGTTGGAGATGCTTGATAATGAACATGTTCGGCGCGCATACTTAGGTCTATAAGAGAAGATGTAAATACGCATTAATGGGTTGTCTTGATTTGATAGGACAACCCGTTTTTAATGTTAAGGTAAAGGGAGTTTTACCAGAGCTAAAGGGACAGGTGATTGGTTGACGATCATTTTTTGGAATAATGTTTGTGAAATGATTTATAATCTATTGGCTAAAATAGTTTGATAAGGAAAATAAAGTGATTCAATCTATCGTTGTCAGTATTAGTTATATTGCGGCTCAAATGCTGGCGGATATTGCCAGTTTACAAATTGTTAGCGTATTTGGGCTTTCACTAGACGCAGGAACTTTTATTTACCCAATTACTTTCACCTTGCGTGATGTGGCGCATAAGGTTGTTGGTTTGAAGGGGGTGCGGACGCTTATCCTTTCTGCCGCTGTGGTTAATTTATTTATGGCGGGTTTCTTCTGGTTTGTATCTTTGCTGCCGCCCGATACATCGGCAGGGAGCAGTGAAATATGGGGGCAGGTATTGGCACCGGTATGGCGAATAACTTTTGCGAGTATTATTGCCGAGGTAGTTGCTGAATTGATTGACACCGAGGCATATCGATTCTGGGTCAACCGCATAACCAGACAACATCAATGGGCCCGCGTTTTGGTTTCAAATGCATTCAGTGTCCCCATTGATTCGTTCATCTTCACATTTCTCGCATTTTATGCCGCAATGCCAATTTTCTCAGTTTGGCAAATATTTTGGGGAAATGTAATTATAAAAGGGTTAGTGACCCTGATCAGTATGCCGTTGATTTACGTGGTGAAAGAAAGGTAGGGTCCGGCAGTCTGAAAGAATTTATACTCAGCTTATCCTATTGGTTAAAAAGATACGAGACTGCCTTTAAGTTTTTACAGGGCAGTCTCAATTTATTATGTGCAATCTGTTAGCGTTTTTAAGCAAGCTGCTTTTTTACTACTTTTCCTAGTCTGGAAATACCCTCCTCAATTTTCTCAGGGGACGAATTTGAGAAGTTGAGGCGCATTGTATTTTCACCTCCACCCAAAGCATAGAAAGATGTGCCAGGAACAAAAGCTACTTTTTCTTTTACCGCCGCTTCAAAAATATCCACTGTGTTGAGAGGTTCTGGCAATGATGCCCAGAGGAACAATCCACCTTTGGGATGCGTCCAGCTAACACCTGGGGGCATATGCTTCTCGAGACTTGCCAGCATTACATCTCTGCGTTCTTTGTACACAGTTCGGATCAATTTAACATGTTCATCGATAAATCCACTGCGCCCAACCTCGTAGGCAATCGCCTGGTTAAAAGTAGCGGTGTGCAAATCAGCTCCTTGTTTTGCCTGCACCAACTTATGGATTACTTCCGAAGGAGCAATTACCCAGGCCAGACGGATTCCAGGAGCGAGGATTTTGGAAAATGTGCTCAAATAGATCACATTTCCGGTGTAATGACCATTATCTGGCTGTTGGCAGCTATCCAGTAAAGCTACTGATGGAATGTGCTCGCCTTCAAACCGCAATTGCCCGTAGGGATCATCTTCAATGATTGGCACCCCAAATTCTCCGGCAATTTCTACCAATTCATTTCTCCGTTCCAGCGTGAGCGTGGTTCCGGAAGGATTTTGGAAATTTGGGAGAACATAAATGAACTTGGGACCCATGCGCAGAGCGTTCCTGAGTTCGCTGGTTATCATTCCGTCTTCATCGGAGGGGACTGTTACATATTCTGCGCCATAGGCATTCCAGGCTTGAAGCGCACCGAGATAGGTTGGCTGCTCGACCAGGATTCGATCCCCTGGATTAATGAGTATTTTGCCAATCAGGTCTAGAGCTTGTTGTGAACCAGATGTGATCAACACGTTTTCGGGCTTGATCTTGATGCCGATCCGGGTGCTATGCCGAGAAATCATTTCTCGAAGGGGCGTATACCCTTCAGTGGTTCCGTATTGGAGAGCGATTTCTCCGCATTCATCCAACACCTTGTTGCACGCAGCTTTAAACTTTTCAATAGGAAATACCTCTGGGGCAGGAAGCCCGCCTGCGAAAGAGATTATATCTGGTACTGCAGTGAGTTTAAGCAATTCGCGTATGGCCGAGCTTTGCATTCGACTAGTTCTTTGGGCAAAACGATGTTCCCACGGTGTTTGCATAGTTAGCTCTCCTCTTTCTGATAAATAATTCCCAAAGCTTCTCGCGCTGCGCAAGGGGTATAACTTTCGCCGGGAAATAAGATCAGCTTTTTAAATTGACGCTCGGTTTCAATCTGGATCAATTCATGAACATTCGGGTTAAGTTCAGGCAGACTTTCAGAGAACAGAAAATCTTCATGCATATTGATGTCTCCAAATTAAATTAAATAAGCTAGTGCGTACCTTGCTGGATCTTATACTGAAAAAATGATGGCCCCCAAACGATAATAAGGTAATCAGGATTGAATCAATCCACACAAGATTTATCTTAAAGCTGAAAAAGATGCCTTTTTTCAATGCCCTATCCTGATTGTTGACTTAGTATCTATATTCTATTTTATCGCTCGCATTCGGTTGGGTCAAGTTTTTATGATCTACAGTTCTCTGGTTGATCCAATTCAGTAGAAAGTTAAGAACATCATCTTTTTCTGGCTCGTTATGAAGTTCGTGGTAAAACCCTTGCCATTCTTTATAAGTAATCATCAGATTGGATCTCTGAGCGAATTGTCTGTTTTTGAGTGGATCAACCAGTCTGTCCGCTGTTCCTTGCATCACCAATAAGGGAAGAGATATTTTATTGGCATTTTCCAGTATCAATGAACCATTTTTGACGAGCTCGAAACCTAAACGAGCTGAAATTTTCGAATGAACAAGGGGATCTTGCTGGTATTTTTGAACAATTGATACGTCTCGACAAAGACCTGGAATATCCAGGTCGTTTTCGATTTGAAAGGTTGGAAACAGAAATGAAAGTACTTTTGCCGCAAAGTATTTTGTTGCACCTGGGGTTTTTGCAGGGGAGAGGCCAGGGCTGGAAGCGATGGCGGCTTGTAGATTGTGTTTTCGATTCATAAGGAAATACAAAACCAGGCTGCCTCCCATGCTGTGTCCGTACAAAAACTGTGGTAATTCTGGATGTTCAAGCGAAGCATGGTCAACAAAGTGTTGAATAATTTCAGCGATCTGATCATATGATTCAGCATGCCCCCTGACCCCATCCGATTTTCCATGCCCAGGCAAATCAAAACCGAGCATGGCATACCCATTGCGGGTAAAAAAATCAGTAAAGTGAGAATAACGGCCTGAATGACTGCCCAATCCATGCACAAAGGTGATGAAGCCTTTAGGGTTGGATAATTCGGGGTAATATTCCTGGAAAAATATTGTGATTTTATTCGAGAACTTCCAGCGGGATTCTTTTGTTTTCATCCTTATGCTCCATTGAGAATATTCAACTGATAATGGTTATACTATAATTTGACCATATAAATATGGAAAAAGCGGATTTTTGCTGGAAGAACTTTTATCAGGCAATGGTGTTTAATGCATATCAAAAGAACGACAGGGATGAAAAATTGAATTCAGATGATCAAGATGAAATCCTGAACAAAGCCATACAAGGCGATCTGGAAGCTTTCAGTCATCTTTATGAAAAGCATATCGACAAAATATACAACTATATTTACTATCGGATAGGCAATCATCATGATGCTGAAGATTTAACTGCCCGGGTCTTTCATCGTGCTTTGGCGCATATTCAATCTTTCAAACCGAAGGGAGTGCCTTTTTCTGCCTGGTTGTATCGGATCGCTCACAATCTGGTAGCAAATTGGTATAGAGATAAAAGTCGCAGAAAAGAAGTGTCTTTGGAAGATAATCTGGAACTATCCAATCAATCTTATCATCTGGAAAAACATTTAATCCGGAATCAGGAGAATGAATTGCTGTTACAGGCAATACGATCAATGGGTTCTGAACGACAACAATTATTAATTCTAAAATTGGTTGAAGGTCTGTCTAATTCAGAAATTGGTCTTATTATGGGAAGAAGCGAGGGGGCAATAAAGAGTCTTTATCACCGGACCCTCATTTCGTTGAGAAAAAAAATTGAGAAAATGAAACCAGAAGAGCCATAGATTTTTGGATTTTGGCTTTCTTCAATGAATAATGTGAGGTGTTTGTAAATGAAAACAATGAATTCGGAATTTAGTCACTTTCTGGAAGATAAATTGAAGGATGTACTGCGCCCCGTTTCGCCTAACCCGGATTTTGTGTACAACCTTGAAAACAAATTGACCCGTTCCTCGTCGGTTTTGCTTGAGGAGCAGAAAAATAAAGAGGTGATTGCGCTGGTTGGGGTTGGGTTGTTTTTTGGCGCCTTATTGATTTGGTTGTTGTTGAAAGTGAGATCTTCAAATCGACGATAAGGAGAATGTATTATTCCGAAAGAATAGAATAATTTTCCTCAATGGCCTGACTTAGTTGCTGGTCAGATGGCTCAACAATGATAAACCCGTTTGGAAAGACTATCGTGGGAACACTGCGGAAACCATTGTTAATCCGTTCCACAAAACACTTCCCCGTTTCATTTTTATCAATATCAACAAATTCAAAGGGGATCTTTTTGGAGCGGAATAATCTTTCGGCGCGTCGTGAATCAGGACACCAACGAGTTCCATAGACTATAATTAATTTATCATCTATCATAATTTCTCTTACACAGTTTTTGCTTTAAATCAATACTCAAAAATGTCGAGGCTCACTTGAATTTACAAAGTGAGCCTCATTTTTGAATAAGTTAATTGTTAAACTATGCCCATCCCTGACCCTTCACCAGGCTTGTAACTACTGGGATCTCAAAAATTTCGCCTTTGTATGCACGCACCCCATAATAAATACAAAGCCCAATTGTGAGGATGGAGGTGCAAATTCCGATCAGAACAAAGCTTAAAGCAACATTGATAACCCACAGGGCAATTCCTAAAACCAATGCTTGCATGTTGTGCGCTTTGATAAAAGGCCTGTCCTTTTTATCTTCCAATAGAAGAAGGATGATTGGGATTAGCGGGGTAAATACATAGGCCAGAAGCGCCCACAGTTTGTCATCATCGGTAATTTCTGGAGCGGAAACAGTTTCAAATTCTTCAGTCATTGGTAATCTCCTTTTATGTTTTATTGTACTCGCTTGCTTTTATTTTACAGTATTTTTGTTTAATGGCAATTGAATGGATAGGTATTGGTAAGGAAGAACTTTTTTTACTAAAAAATGCGATAGTGGCCAGAATTATGTTAAAATCGCTTTTATGAATGAAAAAATAGTATTCATGGGTTCTCCAGAATTTGCGGTTCCATCATTGAAGAAATTAGTGGAGGAGTGTAATGTGATTGGTGTGGTAACCCAACCAGATCGCCCCTCGGGGCGTGGAAGAGTATTGACACCTCCTCCTGTCAAAACCATTGCGTTGCAATATGATTTACCGCTATTACAGCCAGAACGTTTGAAAACCGATGATGAAATAGAAGTAATCCGCGCTTGGAAACCAGACTTAATCGTTGTTGCCGCTTTTGGACAGATATTACGAAGGAATTTACTCGATCTACCTATTCATGGCTGTATCAATGTTCATGCTTCTTTATTGCCCCGATGGCGGGGAGCTGCGCCAATCCAGGCCGCGATTTTACACGGAGATGAGGAGACCGGTGTAACGATCATGAAAATGGATGCCGGGATTGATACGGGGCAGATATTGGCTCAAAAACCACTAAAAATTCGATCCGATGACACCTCTGAAACATTGTCTGCTCGACTAGCTGGCACTGGTGCTGATTTATTAATACAAACGGTGCCCTTATATCTTTCGGGGAAGCTTGAACCTGTTGAACAAAATGATGAACTTGCTACTTACGCAAAAATGATCCGCAAGGAAGAAGGCTTGCTGAACTTTAATGGATCAGCAGCAGAACTATGTCAAAAAGTACGCGCCTTTAACCCCTGGCCTGGAGCTTACACATGGTGGAATGGCTCAGTATTGAAAATTCATCAGGCGCGTGATTTAAAGGATGATGCTTCCGAAACAGGGACATGCGCTATCGTTGAGGGGTATCCGGCGATAGGCACCACTGACGGCTGGCTTATTTTGGAAGTGCTTCAACCGGGCGGGAAAAAGAGGATGTCGGGAGACACGTTTCTGAGGGGTGCTAAAGATTGGGTTGGCTCAAGGTTAGAAGCACATATCTGATGTTTTGAAAGGCGTCCTGGGTATATTTTATGGATCAGACAAAACCAAACTTGAAATTCCTTTGTTTTGGAGTTGGGGCGATTGGGACTTATATTGGAGGAAGTCTTGTTTTATCAGGGCAGAAGGTTGTCTTTTTTGAACAGCCAGAGATCAGTGAGATTATCGGCAGGCAGGGTTTATGTGTTGAGGTCAAGGGCGAGGAACACTATATTAAGAATGTGGATATTGTAAGTTCAATCGATGACGCGCTGACTCAAGGACCTTACGATGCGGCGATCATTGCCGTAAAATCGTTTGATACTCAAACTGTGATGGATTCTATTAAATCCTATGGTGTGGCATTACCACCATTTATTAGTTTTCAGAATGGGGTTGAAAATGAGGGCGTCATTGAAAGGGCTTTGGGCCGGGACAAAGTGATTTCTGGGACCCTTACGAGCGCGATTGGTAAAAAATCTGTTGGTAGTGTCAAGCTGGAAAAATTGCGTGGAATTGGTTTGGCTTCAAATCATTTGTTGACGGGCGTATTGGTGGATATATTTGATAAAGCGGGTTTGAATGCAAAACGGTATTCTTCTGCGGCGAGCATGAAGTGGTCCAAGCTATTGACAAATTTGATGTCAAACGCTACCTCAGCAATCCTGAATATGACAGCCGAAGAAGTATATCGCAATAAAGATTTGTTCAGAGTAGAAATGCGTCAGCTTCGGGAGGCGCTTTCTGTAATGTCGGCTTTAAAAATTCATGTTACCAATCTGCCGGGAACTCCGGTAAAGGCTATCAGCTTTGCTGCCAGGTATTTGCCGGCTTTTGTTTCACAGCCTCTTATGGTTGAAGGTATTGCAAAAGGGCGTGGAGATAAAATGCCTTCTTTTCATATTGATCTCTATGGGGGACGAGGAAAAAGTGAGGTGGATTATCTTAATGGTGCGGTGGTGCGGTTTGGTGAAACATTGTCAATTAAAACACCTGTTAATCGTGTTTTAGATCAAACATTATTGGCTTTAACGGAAGGTGTGACTTCAAAGGAATCGTTTGATCACCAGCCAGACAAATTACTTGAATTGGTGAATAAAACCTGATAATTTACAAATTCTCGTAAAGCTCTTGCGTCTTATAAGCCAGGAGAAAATCGTTCTGGTGCAAACCCCCAATTGAATGCGTCCACCAGGTTACGGTTGTTTTTCCCCATTCCAGGGTAATACTCGGATGATGGTTGTAGTATTCTGCTAGCACTCCAATTTTTTGAGTGAAACCTAAGGCCTCTCTGAAATCAGCAAATGTAAACTGACGAATCAATCGTTTTTTCTGATCAACCTCTATTACACTCCATGAAGGCAACTGTTTTAGGAAAGATTCTATTCCTTTATCATCTAAAAGCTGTTCAGGCCTGGCGTTCCGGATGAATCCTAGTTCACTTAGTATTTCCATAAAAACCTCAAACATTCCAATTGATTTATTTATATCCAATATGGTATCAATATTTGCGATGTTTAGATGAGGCCAATGTACAATCTTTTATTTTTTTTCCGAGAATCTTTTTTTCCACTCATACAATTTATTTAATGCTTCAATTGGGGACATGGTATTGATATCCAGCTTTTGAAGCTCTTCAACAAGGGGATTGGTTTCAGGAAATAGCATTATTTGCTGGGGTTCGTTCGGGGAAAGGTTAATTGCATTCCCCGAGCTAGCTTCCAATTGTTTGAGAATAATGGATGCGCGCTCAATAATAGGCCTGGGCACTCCCGCAAGTTGAGCAACATGAATACCATACGAGCGGTCCGCACCCCCTGGAACAATTTTATGAAGAAAAACCACATCCCCTTCGGTTTCGGTTACAGCAACATTGTAGTTTCTTACTCCGGGCAGCAGTTCACTTAATTGAGTCAATTCATGGTAATGAGTCGCAAATAAAGTTCGGCTTTTTAATCTGGGGTGGTTGTGGATGTATTCGATCATTGCCCAGGCAATCGATACGCCATCATAGGTGCTGGTTCCCCGCCCAATTTCATCCAAGATTAAAAGACTTCTGCTGGTTGCATGGTTTAAGATGTTCGCTGTTTCAAGCATCTCAACCATGAAGGTGGATTGTCCTGCGTGAATTTCATCTTGCGCGCCGATGCGGGTGAATATTCGATCGACCAGACCTATATTGGCCGAGGAGGCGGGAATGTAACTTCCCATTTGAGCCATGAGCACGATCAGCGCCACCTGGCGCAGAAAGGTACTTTTTCCGCTCATATTCGGTCCGGTAATGATTCGAACAGTTTCCAATTCATCCAGTATGTAATCGTTGGGCACAAAGCGGGTATCACTTAATGTGTGTTCCACTACAGGATGCCGCCCATCTGTAATCTCGATCTCCGGGCCATCCATGATATTGGGTTTAATGTAATTATTTAATGCGGCTGTTTCGGATAAAGACAGGAGAACGTCCAATTCTCCCAACCCTCTCGCGGTATTGATTAATTTATTACCTGAGTTCGCGATCTCACCGCAAACCTGGCGAAAAACTCGTGCTTCAACCTCATGAATTCTTTCATTGGCGTTAAGAACCAGCGCTTCATACTCTTTCATTTCCGGCGTAATAAAGCGCTCGGCGTTAACAAGAGTTTGTTTGCGGATGTATTCTGGAGGGGCCTGTTGCGCGTTTCCGCGTGAAATCTCAATGTAGTAACCGAAAACTTTGTTGTAACCGACTTTGAGGGTTTTGATCCCCGTCCTGTCTTTTTCGATTTTCTCCAAATTTGCAATCCACTCTCTGGCATGACGAGAGGACTCAACAATGTTATCCAGTTCTGATGAAAACCCCTGTCGAATAACCCCAGTGTTTTGGAGTGTCGCGGGCGGTTCATCACTAATCGCAGATCCAAGGAGACCTAAAACATCAGAGCAAGGATTAATCATTTTGAGCGTTTGTTGCAGCGAGGAGGGCGGGTCAGGAAATTTCTCGGAAACTTCGGGAAGCACCGCAAGGGTCTCTCGCATCGCTGACAGGTCTTTGGGGCTGGCGTGGCCAGAAATGATCCGATTAGTCAGACGTTCCAGATCGAAGAGCGATTTCATTATGGAACGAAGTTCAGCACGAAGCAGGCCATGATCAAGGAAGTATTGAATGCTGTCCTGGCGCTGTTCTATTTTTTCTTTATCCAGAAGTGGTTTGCTGACCCATTGACGGATCAACCTGCGCCCCATGGGGGTGACAGTGTGGTCCAGTATATACAAAAGAGAACCTTCGGATCGATTGTTGCGAATGGTTTCTGTTAGCTCAAGATTCCTGCGTGTAGTTGCATCCAAAATCATGAATTCATCAAGCGAATAGGTTGAGAGTGTCGTCAACAACTTCACAGCCGCCGGTTGGGTTTCCTCAAGATATTGCATTATCGCGCCGGAAGCGCGAATCGCCAGCGTTTTCCCTCGCAGACCAAATCCTTCTAAAGAAGCTGTTTGAAAATGGTTCTTAAGGACCTCTTCACAACGACCGAACTCAAAACGCCAAGATGGCCAGGTTGTTGGAAAGCCAGGAATGAAGTCTGCGGGCAAATTGTTTTCGGCCTGAAGAACCTCTGCTGGTTTCAGTCTGATCAACTCAGCCCTGACCGCAGAAAGAATATCCTCGCCGTTCAGTTCCATGGTGGAAAATTCACCAGTGGTGATGTCAACATAGGATATACCCGCCGCCTGTTCACTGACAATTATGCTTGCCAGATAATTGTTTTGGTCCCCCTTAAGTAGCTCTGGCTCAACAATCGTGCCGGGGGTGACCACACGTACAACCTTCCTTGGAAATATTCCTTTGGTTGGTTCTTCGCCGATTTGCTCGCAAATCGCAACGTGATACCCCTTTTCGATCAGCCGGGACAGATAATTTTCAGCAGCGTGGTGCGGGATACCAGCCATTGGGATACGCGACCCTTTGGCTACGTTTCTGGAAGTTAACACGATATCCAATTCTCTGGAAGTTATCTCTGCATCCTTATCGAAGGTTTCGTAAAAATCTCCCAATCGAAAAAAAAGAATGGCATCGGGATATTGTCGTTTGATATCAAGGTATTGTTTGCGAATAGGTGTCACATTCTCATTTTTTGCCATACTAAAATTCTATGTTGTTGTTGCCTTTTCGGCAAGGGAAAATGAAAATCGTTTTATGAATAGCGTGTGATTTAATTTTCAAATTTCTCTGGAACTGGTAATAAGAGCGCTGCCAATGACGTCAGATAAATTGAACATTATCAGGAAAGGAATTTATTAATGAAAAAAATGTTAATTACAATTATATTGGCGACAATGATATTGGCAGCTTGCACCTCTGAAAATGATGTTGTTGAAAAAGCTGAGCAAAAAGAAATCCCGGCAGCAGAAATTCAGATTTCACCAACGCCATCGGCCGTACTTACGCAAACCCCAACCATAATTGAAGCTCAAAGTTCTTTTCAGATTGGGAGTGAGTTCAGAACAGATTTTTCAAAACGTTCTGTTTCATTTGATGAAATTCGATCGGGTGGCCCTCCCAAAGACGGGATTCCATCCATAGATAGCCCAAAATATATCTCAATTCAAGAAGCAAATGAGTGGATTGATTCTGTTGAACCAGTAATAGCATTAGAAATTCAAAATCAAGCCAGGGCTTACCCCATACAAATTTTAATGTGGCATGAGATTGTGAATGATTTTTTAGGGGGTAAGGCGGTAGCGATTACCTTTTGTCCTCTCTGTAACACTGCAATTGTAGTCGATCGTGAGATAGCCGGGCGAGTATATGACTTTGGAACAACCGGCCGGCTTCGATACAGCAATCTTATTATGTATGATCGCCAAACCGAAACCTGGTGGCAACAAGGAACTGGCGAGGCGATAATCGGAGAGTTGCTAGGAGCTCAACTGGATATGTTACCGGGTGCGCTGATATCCTGGGCAGATTTCAAAGCTTCGCATCCGCATGGTGATGTGCTTTCAAGAGAAACAGGCTTTAACAGATCTTATGGAATTAATCCGTATTCAGGATATGATGATGTTGGACGTCCACCATTTTTATATGATGGGCCAGAATTGCCAGATGTGCTTCCGCCTGTTGAGCGGGTCTTTACTGTGGATGAAGATGGCATAGCAGTTGCCTATCCCTACAGGATCTTGGAAGTAGTGCAAGTAATTAATGATACGGTCGGGGTTGAAGAGATCGTTGTGATGTGGAACGATGGAACAGCATCCGCTCTGGATAACAGCGAGATTGCATTGGGACGAGACGTAGGCGCGGCTAATGCCTTTTATAGAGTAATAGATGGTAAGGTATTAACATTTGCATTAGAAAACGGGGAAATTGTTGATCAGCAGACAGGAACAACCTGGAACATATTGGGCCTCGGGATTAAAGGTGAAATGATGGGTAAACAATTAAGAGCCGTGGGTGGGATTAATCATTTCTGGTTTTCCTGGGCAGCATTTCGACCCGATACCCTAATCTATGGAGTTGATTACTAAAATACGGAAGACCACTGAATTAAAAAATATTCAAATGTATCTGTTTTAGTTGCAGTATAATGAAATTTGCTGTAGCCCGAAAACGGAGTTCTGATATGGATGAAGGCATCACAAAACGTTCAGAAATACTTAAAAATGTCCAAATGGGGGTTGGTACCTGGGCCTGGGGTGACCGTTTATTCTGGGGTTATGGCAGGGAATATGGCGATGATGACCTTCAGAAAGCTTTTCTTGTAAGCGTTCATGAAGGAATCAATTTATTTGACACCGCTGAAGTCTATGGACAGGGCAAGGCGGAATTGCTTTTGGGACGCTTTTTGAAAGAGTTTGAGGGCGAAGTCAAACTTGCATCAAAATTTATGCCTTTTCCCTGGCGTTTGAACAAAAAAAGTTTGCTCCGTGCGTTGAATAAAAGCCTGAAAAGATTGGGAGTGAAACAGTTAGATCTTTACCAGACTCATATGCCTGTTCCACCTATTACTTTAGAAACCTGGATGGACGCGATGGGGGAGGCGTACCAGGCCGGTCTGATTAAGGCAATTGGAGTTTCCAACTATAACCGCGAGCAATTGCAAAGAGCTTATGAAGCCCTTTTGAGGCAGGGCGTGCAGTTGGCTTCATGCCAGGTTGAATATTCTCTTTTGAATCGCGAAATTGAACAAAATGGTATCAAACAATTATGTGATGAATTGGAGATTTGCCTGATCGCTTATAGTCCGTTGGCACAGGGTTTACTTTCGGGCAAATACACCTTTGAACAACCTCCGCATGGCATACGAGGACGCAAACAAAACCGGAGTTACCTCGAAAAGATTCGACCGTTAATCACTGAAATGCGCCGGATAGGTGCTGATCATGCCGGGAAACCCCCTGTTCAGGTTGCATTAAATTGGTTGATTTCAAAAGGCGCGATACCTATACCGGGCGTAAAAACAGAAGAGCAAGCCTTTCAAAACGCAGAAACACTTACCTGGTCTCTCACTGCTGAGGAAGTAAAGAAGCTTGACCAAATCAGCGCTCAGATCCATGAAGTAAAACCCGAAGAGTAAATGGATAGTTCGCAACTAAACCTGAACACTCACGTATATAAAGTGATTGAAAGAATATGTATTTAAGGAGTAAAACGTGAGTGAGACAAGGAATTTATTAAGACGTTCCCGCACCAACAGAGTCTTCGCGGGAGTATGTGGCGGGCTTGGAGAGTTTTTTGGGATCAAACCTTTTTGGTTTCGTCTGGCATTTTTGATTGCGTTTATTCCAGGCGGAATCCCGGGAATTGTTCCCTATCTGATTCTTTGGATTATCATTCCAAAGGCGTAAACGGTAGACAATTGGCCAGTGTTTAAGCATTGGCCTTTTGTTATAATAAAGTCTATGGAAAACGAAAAATCAATTCAATTTTTACCCTTTAATGCCATTAATGAATTTATGTTACCCGAGTACCGTTTGGAGGTAATACAGTCAGTATTCCTGAATGTGAATCAGCTTCCCCCTGGATTGCAACGCGGAATTCACCAGATGCAGAGGAAGTATCTCAAAATTGCTGGTTTTCGAAACAGTGCGCTTGCACCGGTCCCGCTCAAAGTACGAAATTCAGTATCTGCGTTTGAGAAGTCACCTGAATTTGTGGCCGAAATTCTATCAGCGTGGAAGGCTCTTCACGAGGACCTGGGAGAAAAGGTTTGCCGGGTTCTTGGGGAAATAGGCTGGGAAATTATGCCGGTTGAGGCAAACCGCGCAAAGTTACCTGGTTTTATGACCACATGGCCAAAAACAGATACTTACGAAGTGATTGAGGCCAAGTTTGAGGAAATGTTTCCTGGACATACTTATTCACAAAATGATGTGCGGCTCATGGTTGTCTGGATGGGAGGACGATTACCTTACGAATTGTATGCATGATTGCAAAAATGAAGTTGGAAGAAAAAACCAGATCCTCGTTATTCGGATCTGGTTTTTTACTCGTCGAATTCAATTTCGAGATTTATGCTGTCGTCTAAAATATCGCCGACGGCAAAAAATTCGATCTCGTCGAACAAGTTTTCCTGGTTTGCTTGAACAATATGCCGCTTAACCAATTCGAGAAGTGCCAGAAAAGTCACTACGGCTTCAGTGCGGTTGCCAGAAGCAAACATTTTGTGAAAGTAGTTTTTACCTGTATTTTTAAGTGTTGTAACAAGGTAACCAATCTTTTCCCGAATTGAAATTCTGGGCATGTTAACAACTTTATCCAGGTCAGATAAATTCGTTTTTCCAGAGAGCGCAAAACGAGCAGCAAGTATCAGGTCGTGGGGGGTAATCCCTTCAAGGTCCAGTTTTGGCTCAACTTTGATGGGTGGTGGAGCGATCCTCAAAAAGGTTTGAAAGCCATTTTCTTCTCTATCTTTTAGAACCGCAGATAGTTGTTTGAAACGCCGGTAAAGGATTAACTGTCTTGCCAATGCTTCGCCCGGATCTTCATCATCGACTGATTGATCTGGTAAAACAGGTTTTGGCAGTAACGCGGCAGATTTGATCTGTACCAGTCTGGCGGCGATCACAAGAAATGCAGAAACTTCGGAGGGGTCCAGATGTTGTATTGTCTTCAGGTGTTCCAGGTATTGGTCTGTGACCTGAGCAAGTGCAAGTGTGGTGATGTCAAGTTCTGCCTTTTCAATTAATTCAAGTAAAAGGTCCAGAGGGCCTTCATATACGTTTGTTAAAACCCGATATCCCTCGGTTTGGTGTTCGGCAATTTTATAGCTCACGGTGTGATTATATCAGAGATAACCAGTTATGGATTGTATCCGTTTGATGTCGAACAAACGACAGATTTATGGAAGATTGCGATTATAATTTTATTATGTGTACAAAAAAGTTTTCTCACGTAGATGATACCGGACAGGCACACATGGTGAATGTGGGAGACAAGCCTGACACAACTCGAGTGGCCATTGCAAAAGGCGAGATTCATTTGCTCCCCGAAACATTGAGCCTGATTACTGAGGGACTACTAAAAAAGGGAGATGTTTTGACAGTTGCAAAAATTGCGGGTATTATGGCTGCAAAAAAAACAGCAGAATTGATTCCTCTTTGCCACACAATACCTTTGCATCAGGTTGAGGTGGATTTGATGATTGATGAGACTTTGCCCGGCATCAGAATAGAATCTCGTGTTTTAACGTCTGGAAAAACTGGTGTTGAGATGGAAGCTTTAACTGCAGTTTCAGTAACTGCGTTGACTATCTATGATATGGTTAAGGCGGTTGAAAAAACGGGGCGAATCCAAAACATCCGGTTGGTAGAAAAGCATGGCGGTCAAAGCGGGGATGTTTACAATGAGTGAACTGATCACTATCAGGGTATTGTTTTTTGCAACGATAAAAGATAGAACAAAATGTTCTGAGCTGGATATGAGTTTGAAAGAGGGCGTTAATGTAAGGGACTTTAAGCAGATTTTGCTTGAGAGGTTTTCTGGTTTGGAGCCCCTGGCAGAAAATATACTGATATCGATTAATCAGGAGTTTGGATATGATACTGATCTAATTTCTGATCAGGCTGAAGTGGGGGTTTTCCCCGCGGTAAGCGGTGGAAGTGATTTCTTTACCATTCTCAAGGTTACAACCGAGGAGATTGAAGTTGATAAAATTCTTGGAGAATTGACCACCCTGGAAACAGGCGCAATTTGTTCTTTTCTTGGCGTGATACGAGGTATAACAAAACGAGACCATCCACATCAAACGTTGTCATTAGAGTATGAGGCATACGTGCCGATGGCTGAGAAGAAAATGGCACAAATAGTTGATGAAATCAGAGAGAGGTGGCCGGATGTTCAACGGATTGCCATTATCCAAAGGATAGGTAAGTTGGATCCAATGACCCCCACTGTTTTCATTGGTTGCTCAGCATCCCATCGTGACACAGGTGTTTTTGAAGCCACAAGATATGGGATTGATCGACTTAAGCAGATTGTGCCTGTCTGGAAGAAGGAAATCGGCCCGAACGGGGAAGAGTGGGTGGAAGGAGATTATTTTCCGGAACGGGGAGATTAGCGAATTGAGCACTTTTCAATGTGTTAATTGTGGTGGGGCTTACCCCAAAACTGGCGTGCCATATTTATGCCCCCAATGTGGTGGCGTGTATGATCATGCAGGTCCGCCTTCTTTTACGAAAGAATTGATTGAAGATCATTTACCGGGAATCTGGCGGTTTCGACACTCATTCGATCTGTTCGAAAGCGCGCCAATCGTTACCTTAGGGGAAGGTAACACCCCTCTGATTTGGGACGAATATCGCGGTAAAAAAATTGGCTTTAAACTGGAATCGCTCAACCCCACCGGTTCATACAAGGATCGGGGAACTGCCGTATTGGTAAGCCAGTTGCTGGCCAGAAATGTAGATCTGGCAGTGGAAGATTCTTCCGGGAATGCTGGCGCCTCTTTTGCGGCATACGCGGCTCGCGCGGGCCTGTCAGCCAAAATTTATGTTCCCGCTTATGCATCGGGGCCTAAGCGAGATCAAATTGAAGCGTTTGGCGCGGATTTAGTAACCATTCAAGGTCCACGGTCAGCAGCCGCGAGCGCTGTTCTGGAGGCTGCTTCAGCTGGCGCGGTGTATGCAAGCCATGCTTATTTACCCTTTGGCATGATGGGGGTTGCCAGTATCGCGTATGAATTATGGGAAGACCTTGTAGATTTTTCGGGAACAGTAATCGCACCCGTGGGACATGGCTCTCTCATGTTGGGAATTTTAAGAGGGTATCAGGCTCTTCTGGCCAAAGGATATATTACCAAACTACCGTTTTTTGTTGGTGTGCAGGCTGAAAATTGCGCACCGGTTTACCAGTCTTACGTTTCAAACACAAACAAAATTGAAGAAGTTACAGAAGGAGAGACACTCGCAGAGGGGGTTCGGGTTAAAAACCCAATCAGGGGAATTTCATTGATTAAAGAGATCGTTGCCGCAAAGGGGACCTTTATGGTGATTGAAGATGAACTGCTGGTAGAATCATATAAAGAGTTGGGTTATCATGGAGTTTATGTTGAGCCAACGTCTGCGCTCGTGTGGGGCGCGGTCAAAAAACTGTATCGTTCGTTACCAGAGCCAATCATACTGATCATGACTGGTTCTGGATTAAAAAATCAAAGAAGATAAAGCAAAACAGAACTTGATGGATTGCCAGCCACTTTGTGATTAAGGTGGTTGGCAAACCCTGGGTTCAATTCAAAGTGAGGTTGATGTGCATCAACGTAGAACTTTACAAACTACTGAAACACCCCAGAATCTGGCAGAACGCTTGAATTTGCCATTTAAAGATTTGTTGTTATTAAGCAGGGCATTAACTCACAGATCTTACCTTAATGAACACCCAGAAGCGCTAGAGGATAATGAACGTTTAGAGTTTTTGGGTGACGCGGTATTAGATTTTGTGGTTGGCGCCTGGTTATACAATCGTTTTCCTGAGATGCCAGAGGGCGACCTGACCCGGATGCGTTCTGCTTTAGTACATACTGAGCAATTGGCAGAATTTGCCCGGAAGATACATCTGGGAGCAAGCCTGAGGTTAGGTAAAGGTGAAGCACAGGGTGGAGGTCGAAGCCGAGCGGCTTTGTTATGCGATGCCTTTGAAGCTTTAATTGGGGCTTTGTATTTGGATTCGGGAGTGGATGCTGTCTGGACTTTTATTTCCCCATTTCTAAATGAAGCTTCGGAAGACATTCTTCTGAACCATAAAATTGAAGACCCCAAATCCAGTTTTCAGGAATGGGTGCAGGCGCAAGGACTTCCCACACCCCAATACATTACCAGGAGCTCATCTGGTCCTGACCACTCCAAAGTTTTTGAGGTTGAAGTTTTGGTTGCCGGAAAAGTGTTTGGAATTGGAAGTGGTCATGGAAAACAGGCAGCAACGAAAGCCGCTGCGGCTGATGCACTAAATCGCCTTGGCCTTGGAAATTAATTACGTATTTGATCCATTATGTATGAGGAAGGCGAATGGTAGCAAGGCTTAAATCGTTGGAATTACAAGGATACAAAACTTTTGCGAGTCGAACCCTTTTTAAATATCCCGTTGATATTACCGCTGTTGTAGGACCTAATGGGTCCGGTAAATCAAATATTGCAGACGCAATTCGTTGGGTGCTGGGGGAGCAAGCTTACTCACTGCTTAGAGGGCGAAAAACTGAGGATATGATCTTTTCTGGCTCAGAACATCGTTCCAGGGCTTCCATGGCGTCCGCAACCATAACCTTTGATAACGAGGATGGGTGGCTGCCAATAGATTACACAGAAGTCGCATTAACGCGACGGGCATATCGTGATGGCCAAAATGAATACTTATTAAATGGTCAAAGAGTTCGGCTCCGCGAGTTTAATGAATTGCTTGCACAATCAGGTTTGGCGGAACGCACATATACCATCATTGGGCAGGGGTTGGTTGACACCGCGCTATCCTTGCGTCCTGATGAACGCAGGAAATTCTTTGAAGAGGCTGCTGGTATTGGTTTGTATCGCTCGAGGAGGGAAGAAGCCTTAGGAAGATTGGATAAGACCAGGCGAAATATTGAGCGTGCCCAAGATATTATCAATGAATTGGAACCCCGACTAAAGAGTTTGGAAAAACAAGCGCGGCGAGTTCAGGAATATAACCAGATAAAAGAAGATTTGCAGATTCTTTTAAAAGATTGGTATGGTTTTCATTGGCACAGTAGTTTGGAAGATCTTTCTCATGCCAGAAAAACGCATAAAACCCAGGTGCAGGAGTTGGAGCAAGCCCGTTTGAGACAAGCTCAATCCGAAAAAGAAGTGTTCCTGGTGCGCACTAAAATAAAAGAATTGCGAGACCGTTTAAATGAGTGGCACGGGCAATCTTCCGAAATGCATCTGGAACGGGAAAAAACCAGCAAAAGCCTTGCTGTCCTGGACGAAAGAGGCCGAGCATCTCAGTTCCAATTGCGCAATCTGAAATCTGATCTGTTGAAACTTGAAGAAGAATTCCAGGCGGGGCTGGAAAGACAGCGAGACATCAACGAAGAGATTAAAAATGTACAGACTGAGCATAAGGAGGCAGAAGAACAACTAATCGCTGCTAAACAAGCTTTAAACGTTCGCCTTACTGAGAAAAACAACCTTGAGAACGCAATCAGAAATTCCCGCAATCGATTGGTTGAAGCCGAGACTAAGAAGGTGCGTTTAACGGCTCAACACAATGAGGCAAAAAATCGATTAGAGGATTTAGGTAAGTCCATTGAAAGCAATCGGAATTCTGCTGAAGGGATCAACAAGGAAATAGAAAAGTGCAGAGAAGAAGTTTCCAGAACACGAGACCACCAGGCGGGTTTGGAGCAAGATTATAAGCAATCCGAGGAACAATTGAGAGATTTGCAAAAAAGGTATAACGAGATAGACGCAAATCTGAAATTGGCTTATGAACGGAAAAACAATCTGGGTGCAAAGAAGGCTCGTTTGTCAGCCGAGTTAAGTGTGTTGGAGCAGGCAGAGAAATCTTTCAGTGGTTTAAACCAGGGCGCGAAGTATGTCCTGGATGTTGCCAGGAAAGGCAGCCTGCAGGGAACAATAATGCCAATTAGCAGCATTCTGGACGTTCCATCTGAATATGAGGTCGCAATCGCGGCGGTTTTGGGCAACTATCTTGATGCGTTGTGGTTGGGCGGCGATGTAGATATTAACCAGATTCTTGATGTTCTCGCATCTGGTGAAAAAGGTAAAGCGGTTCTTATTCCAAATGTAATACGAAATACACATAGCAGTCCTCTTGTTTTGGAAGGAGAGGGGATAATCGGACCCGCATCTAAATTTGTTTCATTACCAGAAAAATATCATAATCTTTACGGCAGTCTTCTTGACAGGATTATTGTTGTCCAGAATCGGGAAATCGCAAAAAAAATACACTCAGCTATTCCTGAAAACTATAGTGTGGTGACACTAAAGGGGGAAGTGTTTCTGGGAAGCGGCGCATTAATTGTTGGGCGTGATGGCCGATCGGGGATGATTGCGCGACCAAGACAAAAGCGGGAACTGAGCGAAAATTTGCGGCTTGTGGAGCAAGAAATTGCGACTACGGGACATGAGGTCGACAATATTCAAAAAGAGCTCCTGGAAGCTCAAAAAAGCAGAAAGGTTTTTGAAGATAAGCGAAATCATCTTCAAAATGAGTTGAGACAGGCCAATAAACTGCATCAGCAGTCAAACCTCAGACTCGAACAGCTTCGAGAGAGGAGTAACTGGCAGCTGAAGCAGATTCAGGAAACCGAGATTCAGATCAAGCGTTTGGATGAGAAAAATATTGAATTCAGTCATCAGACAGAAGCAATCGAATCGGAGATCAAAAGCCTGAATGAAGAAATCCGCGAACTCAGAAATCAACTTAATTTGTATCCCGTGGTTGAGCTTCAGACAAATGTAACCTACTGGAGCACAAATGTTGCGGTAGCTGCCCGGGCATTGAAAGATGCTGAGAGACGAGTGCAGGAATATGGCGGATTAATTTCCAATAATCAGCAAAGGCGAGAATCGATTGCAAAGCGCGTTGATACCATCTCTGTTGAATTAGAGGAAATTGATGAACAGAGAGCCATGCTCAAAGCTGAAGAGGAGCGATTAAATCTTCTTTTGGGTGAATTGCAAGCCAAAATATCTCCTGCTGAAACGGATTTAAATCAGCTAGACACTGAATACAACGTCTTACAGGAAGCTCAAACACCAATCCGACAAAGTCTAACGATAGCGGAGCGGCACGAAACTCAGGCACAATTAGAAGTGACCAGACAAAAAGAGGCATTGGATCAACTCCGAGAGAAGATTCAGGAGGATTTTGGTCTGGTCGCGTTTGAGGATGGTGGCGGTTTATCGGGGCCAAACCCGCTGCCTTTTGGGAGCATGGTAAAACAACTTCCAATTGTCACGGAAATTGCTGATGACCTTGGAGAAAATATAAAACGCTTGCGTGGTCAATTAAGACGTTTGGGAGCGATAAACCCTGATGCTGAGAAAGAATACAACTCGGTGAAAAAGCGTTATGAGTTCATGAAACAACAATTAGGGGATCTGGAAAAAGCTGATCAGGATCTGCGCAAAGTCATTTCAGAGCTGGATGAGTTGATGCGAATAGAATTCCGCAAGACTTTTGATGCTGTGGCGGTTGAATTCCGCAAAATGTTTACGCGATTGTTCGGCGGTGGTTCAGCCCGATTGATACTACAGGATGATGAGAATCCCACAGAGGGTGGAATTGATATTGAGGCACGTCTTCCCGGGCGAAGAACACAAGGCCTATCTCTGTTGTCTGGTGGGGAGCGAAGTTTAACAGCAGTTGCTCTAATTTTCTCCCTCTTAAAAGTTTCGCCAACACCATTCTGCGTGCTGGATGAAGTGGACGCTGCGCTTGATGAAGCCAACGTTGGCCGGTTTTGTGAACTCTTAAAAGATTTGAGCCGGGATACACAGTTCATTATCATCACTCATAATCGCAATACGGTTCAAATATCCGATGTGATTTATGGTGTGACTATGGGAAGGGATTCTGCAAGTCAGGTGATTAGTTTGAAATTAGATGAAGTCAGCGAGGAAATGGCCCAGTAGAGTAAAGAAGCTGGCACAAACCAGATTGTGCCAGCTTTAAGGTCAAAACACTTTTTTCAACATAGTGAAGATTAGCGGATGAGGAAAAGAGTTTATTTACTCCTTCAGCCGCAGAGAAATAATGGATGTCCCATTGGCTTGTTTGACTTCGCGGACTTTGAATTTTTCGGGGAATGCGCGAATGAGCAGTGACAATTGCTTGTAGCCATAAGTTCTGGGGTCAAAACCGGGATCAAGCTGCCGGAGATGTTGACCAAGGACACCTAAATTGGCCCAGCCATCATCCTGCACCGCCAGATCGAAAGCTTGATCGAGTAGTTTTTGAGGATCAGGCGTGTCGGTTGAGCCTGATGTTTTGCGGGTAGAGGAACGCTTGGAGACGACACTATCTGGGACCAGGTTCTCCGTATAAACAAAAACATTGCAGGCATTCACAAAAGCCCGCGGCGTCATTTTCTTCCCGATTCCCATGACAAAGAAGCCTTTTTCTCTAATGCGCGTAGCCAATCTGGTGTAATCACTGTCGCTTGAAACCAGGCAAAATCCATTAACGATACCTTCGTAAAGGATATCCATGGCGTCAATAATCATTGCGCTGTCTGTCGCGTTTTTTCCAATCGTGTATCGAAACTGTTGAATAGGTTGAATGGCATGAGTTTGAAGGGTGTCTTTCCATCCGTTCATATTGGCCGTTGTCCAATCACCATAAATTCTTCGAATTGTAACAAATCCATATTTTCCGGTTTCGGCCAGCATATTGCTCATCAATGATGGTTGAGCATTATCGCCGTCAATAAGCATGGCAATTCGTATCGATTCAACATTTTCTGTTGTGTCTTTCATTTAATCTCCCTTTTAGAATTGATCTAAATTTCATAAATAACCAATTCAATTAATTCCTTATACTATTTTACTACATACAGTTAACAAGACTTTTTTGATTGTGGAAAGCTTAATACACTCGAGAAATTAATTTCAAGATTTCGGGAATCGCTTGTTCTGCCGCAATTACACCGGCTTCAATAATTTCTGCTGTGTGCGTAAAACCAAAAAACATGGTGATTTCGGAGGGGATAGCTGGACGTATCAAAATATCGGGAGGATAACGCTCTAAAAGCAAATTTGTAAGCCTGGAGACCATGATAAACTCAGCCCAATAGAAATCCCAAAAGAACGAGGGAATTGGAATTGGCCAAGAGGGTTTCTCTGGCATATCCTGCCAGGGCAGGCTAGCTGTTGGATCTATTTGGGTGTCGATAGCGATCACAAAATCAGCCCCTAAAGTTCTGGCGTGATTCACCGGAAGGTTATTTAATACACCTCCATCAATCAGGCGATATTGATTGTATTCCAGAGGTGTGAACAAACCTGGCATGCACATGGTCGCAAAAATCGCCGGAAGTAATTCTCCTTTGGTGAAATTAACCTCTTGACTGCTAAGCAAGTCCACGGCATTGAGTGAGAGGGGGTAATTCAGATCCTCGAAATGAAGTTGTTCACCGATGAGTTCTTTGATGTATTCTCTTACCCGATTTCCCTCCAATAATCCTCTGCGCGGGGGTGAAAGATCTATCAACTTGATGATTTCCGATAACTGTGTTTTGCGCTTCGCCTCTTGATCTAACTGATCAGGAGACATGCCCGACGCATAAGCAGATGCAATAATTCCCCCCATGCTGGTGGCACTCATGCAGTAAATGGGAATCTGGTGCTTTTGAAAAACCTTAAGTATCCCAATATGTGCCAAAGCGCGAGCTCCACCTCCGCTCAGCGCCAACCCGATTTTAAGACCCATTTTCGTCCTGACAAGTGGTAAATTATTTGATGATGCATAGATTGTACCGGAACATTCTCAATTGTGCCAACACAAAAATTAATCAGGTGTATAATTCTTTGCTTGGGCATCTGCTGAAAGTTTATCAAGAGCATTGGAAAATGAGATTTTAGAAGATTGGATTTATTACGGGTGAGATTTATATGCTGACAAAAAGAACTGATTTAAGAAATGTCGCAATTATCGCGCATGTTGATCATGGAAAAACGACACTTGTGGATGGAATGTTGAAGCAAGCACGTGTGTTCCGGGAAAATCAACAGGTTGCTGAACGAGTGCTTGATTCTAATGATTTGGAGCGTGAACGTGGTATTACGATTTTATCTAAAAACACGGCTATCACGATACCTGATCCCAAAACAGGGGAATTGATCAAAATAAATATCGTTGATACTCCTGGGCATGCAGATTTTGGTGGGGAGGTGGAACGTGTATTGAATATGGTGGATGGTGTTCTTCTGCTGGTTGATGTGGTAGAGGGACCGATGCCTCAAACCAGGTTTGTTCTGAAGAAGGCACTTCAACTCGGTCACCCTGCGATTGTTGTGATAAACAAGTTGGATCGCAGAGATGCGGACCCGGAGCGCGTCTTAAACCAGACGTTTGATTTGTTTATCGAGCTTGGCGCGAGCGACACTCAAGCAGAATTTGAAGTGATCTATGCGGATGGTTTATCGGGAAAAGCAGGCAAAACACCACAACTGGAAGAAAACCTTCAGCCACTATTTGACGCGATTTTGAATCGGATCCCTTGCCCGGAGGTTGATTTGGACGCACCGTTTCGCATGCTGATTGCAAACCAGGGGTATGATACGTATCGCGGTGTAACAGCTGTGGGAAGAATTTACGCTGGAAGACTTAAGGCGCGTCAAAAAGTGGGCCGGATATGCCTTGATGGTGAGATAGTATTGGAAGAAGCGCGTTATCTTTCAGTTTTCAGCGGACTGGACAAGTTGGAAGTTGAACAGGCGGAAGCAGGAGAAATTGTTACGATATCAGGCCTGGAAACGGTGGATATTGGCGAAACTTTATGTGATCCCGAACATCCTAATGCCCTGCCCGCGATTGTTGTGGAAGCGCCTACAGTGCGAATGACCTTTGGGGTCAACACTTCACCCTTTTCGGGACGAGAGGGGAAATGGGGAACTTCCAGGAAATTGAGAGACCGATTGTTTGAAGAAAAACGCAACAATGTCGCGTTACGCGTTGAGGAAACCGACAGCGCGGACACCTTTGTGGTGTCTGGACGGGGCGAACTGCATCTGGCGATCCTAATTGAAACCATGCGCCGCGAGGGATATGAGTTTCAAGTGTCCAGACCAGAGGCGATTATCAAGGAGGGTCCAAATGGAGAGATCCTTGAGCCTTATGAAGAAGTATTTATTGAAACAACTGCAGATACCATGGGAACAGTTGTAGAGTTGTTAGGCCCGCGCCGTGGCAAGATGCTGGATATGTCAAATCAGGTGGGGGATGCTGTACACTTGACGTATTTAGTCCCTACTCGGGGATTGCTGGGATTTCGATACCAGTTCCTGACCGCAACCAGAGGTATGGGAATTATGAATTCGGTGTTTCATGGGTACGAACCCTGGGCAGGCGAGATTGTCTCGCGAAGTTCGGGTTCTATTGTCGCATGGGAAGCTGGAGAAACATCAACTTATGGATTGAAAAACGCGG
>ENA-ORXD01000724-ORXD01000724.1-sediment-metagenome-genome-assembly--contig:-NODE-724-length-36721-cov-4.533976_pt1 | contig 36721 bp, 39 predicted proteins | sample MGYA00237862_ERZ511471 | MGnify/ENA metagenome assembly ERZ511471 | reverse complement strand
AGGAAGAACTGGGGCCAAAGTTTCTGCGGGATTAGCTGCGAAAAATGTTCTTGAATTGAACTTCCCCGACCCGTGGCTATGCCTATTATTGTCCCATTTTCTGCTATGCGGATGAGCTGGCTTAAAATTGAATCTGGGGGAGGGGCATCCTTTCTTTGAGAGGAGCAAAGCGTCCCGTCATAGTCAAAGACAATTGCACGAAAAGTTTGCAGCTCAAGCGATGTCTTGTAGGCTTTTAGCTTTCTCTGCATAGTGCCGTGATTCACCTTTGAGGGCCAGCGTGCGCCTAGGACTTCATATTTGGAGCGCTCACCGTGGTCGTTCGGTTCTGTGGGGCCTGGGACAAACTCTTTTATATTGGCGTAATACAAATCTCTTCCAAATTGTTCTACTTTGGGATTGCCGGGATCTTTGCCTAATTCTTTGGCAATTAATGATATTAGGTACATTTGCGCAACTAGGCCCGAAATTAAATCCGATGGAGTGCCCCCACCTGTATGCATATTCAGCGTGGGGATACCAGGAGGAAACAACGAACTCATGTGTGACCATAATTTGCCAAGTGAAGGCTCCGTAAGTGCCAAGATGGCGCAATCTGAGGGCCTGTCAGACAGCCAAAGATGTCGTCCATGAGCAAAAGAGCGAATATCTGCTACTTGGCAATGTAGCAATGCGGCTTCGGCAAGCTTTGATTCGAGATCTGCAGCAATAGGTTTTAATGATGGTGAATATGTTACGATCATACTGCTACGCTTCGCAGCTTCTTTCACGAATCCACTAGCGGTGATAAGCCACTTACTAATTAGTTGTCCATTAAGGGTCAGGTCTTCCATTTTTTTTGGAAGCTGTTCGCGCTCGGAGTCTAATTCTCCATACGCTCTCGCCACGAGTACAGCGTCCATCAATAAGCTGTTCGTTGCTAAATAACCATCTTTCTGGGCCAATTCAAAAACATGAGTATCAATGTCTGTAAGATCTTCGATGGTTTTGGTTAGAGTGCATTCTTTACGGTTGGTGAGCACGTTAATACTACGCGCGCTATTTCTTCTTGCGCGTAACAGGGCTTCTATGATGTCAGGGTTTTTACCTTCTGCTGAAATGAGAAAAACCGGACTGGCTGAAGCTAATGTAGGATTGCAAATGATTTCAAGCGGGGTAGACGGCCTAGACACCCTACCTGTGTAAGTTTCATGGAGGTTACAAAGTAGGGACGCGACAGTGAACGACCCCCCTGACCCAACACCAATTATACTTGACTCTCCTGCCCCGGCAATCGCAGTTTTCAGCCGCTCAACATCTGCGGATAAGGCCACGGCATAGGTTGCACTGAGTTTTTCGAGTTCTTGGTCGTAGCCGTTTAGTTCATTCGTGCCTTGCATGACTTCCCCGGTTGTTTCCACAGCATGATTGCTTCCTTTGATGCTCATCTTTATGCCGATTGGGCCTTCCCCTGTAGCCTTTCGAAGCGTAGTTCCTCTCGCAACTCCATTAAGAGTACGCCCAGCATATTCTTCCCTTTGCCATTTACTTCGCCCCAAAGCCGGTTGACAGGATTGTCTGTTTTTGTTGACTCAACAAGGCGAGCGTCTCCCGTTGACAACAACAGGTCAGAAAGATCTTCATGCTGAGTGAACTTAGCACGAAGCACTTGACGCATTCTGTCAAATTTAATTTGTGACCAATTGGGGACTACGTCCCAGACGTACAGTCCATGAGCCGCCATTGCAACCAGCGAGGGCGAGGGTGCGCTCAGTAGCCACTCTCTGACAGATTCTTTACGGGCTTTACCAGCCTGATAAGCGTGTTCAGATGTTTGGAATTCCCTGTCTTCAAAAATTATTGATCTGCGGTAGAGGTTACTAAAGGCTCCATATGGTTTCTCATTTGAGCGGTAAAACCGTATTTCACCCTCTCTGTTATTTGGGACTACTGTCCCCTCCTTTACGGTAGGCTTTTTCATTTTGGGGTCTCCTTCTTTGATGGTGCCTCTGGCTTAATCCCTAAGCGCTCACAGTGGTTGAGGATCAGGACTTCAATGAAATTTGTCACACTCCGTCTATCTTGCTTTGCGGCAAGCTCAGCGGAAGCCTTTACGATGGGATCAACTCGCAAAGTCATTACGGCAGTTTTTATTTTTGGTTTTCCACGTGGCATAGAAATATGTACTGCATTATTAAGGTTTATGTATGACTATATTAAGTATATTATGCTGCGTTCCAGGAAAAGTCCAGAAATGAAAAGCTGAGCGAAAGACAAGATTGGCTTTGGGGCTACTTTGAAATTAGCCGCCTTTGAACAGCTATGAACCACGCATAGTACGCTAAGACCTCCTCAAATCGCCGCACATTGCGTTTCCTTATCGTTTAATAGCAATGCAGGTCCCAGTAGTTCACATATGTGAGCCAGAAGAGACACTGTCATCCACGGTTCGGACTATTTGACTCCGTCATTTTCGGTAAGTTGGCCTCTGCCAAATGTCTCTGCCATAAAGATCTCAATTTGTTCCTGGTTTTTCTGGCTTGGTTTATGTCTTCCACTTAGCCAATCCGCCAACTGCTCGGGATCACGTCCCATTACAACACCAAGCTGTTCCAATGTCAGGCCATGCACCTGTTTGTACCAACCCAATTTATTAACCAGATCCTCCGGTTGGGGGATAGGATTATACCCAAGGAACTTGATGACTTTCGGCATGCAACTCAACGTGATCGAGGACCAGTTATTTTCCCAATTCCAGATGGTAGAGGTTGTCACTCCAATCTGTACCGCGACATCTTTTTGATACAAGCCAAGCTCAAACCGGCGACGACGCAGGTGATCGCCGAGGGTGACGGGATCTTCGATAAACTCTTTAGGCGGCTGAATTTTAAGGGGAATTTCTATTTGATGTGCTTGCTGTGAGCTTTTAGAAAAATAGGAAAAGATACACGCATCCCTGTTTCTGCGGAAAATTAGGGGAGCCTAATGAGGCTTGCTCCTGCACGCCGACCATGATCGAGCGCTACCGGCGCCGCCTGTCCGGGCCCCTGCTCGACCGCATCGACCTTCACATCGAGGTACCGCGGGTGCCGCACCGCGAACTGGCCGACCCGATCGATGCCGAATCCTCAGCCACCATCCGAACACGGGTCGAAGCCGCCCGCCGCATCCAGAACCAGCGTCTGGCCCCCTTCGGCCTGTATGCCAACGCCCGCATGGGCGCCCGCCAAATCCGCAAGTTCTGCCCGGTGGATGATGCCGGCGAGAAGCTTCTGGAGATGGTCACCGAACGGCTGGGGCTGTCGGCCCGCACCTACTCGCGCATCCTCAAGGTGGCGCGGACCATCGCCGACTTGGAAGGAGAGGAGAATATCCACCAGGGCCATCTGGCCGAGGCGATCCAGTACCGAGGACTGGATCGGAAGATCCGTTGAAAAAAGAGCATGAGTGACCGTTCCTACACCTGGCAGGATAAAATTTTACAGGAACGCTGCCAAAACGTTCGACTATGACATCAGTGCCCAAATCGTCATTTGATGGCCACTGGCACCGTCACACTACCTTCCGGACCGGACACTGTCACCGTTCCCGGCGAACCTGGGACACTTGTGTTGACATAGCTCCAAATGTATTTCCCTTTGAAGAGCTGAGTAAATGTCATCGGCCCAAAGTTTTCCAGATAAAGATTCGCATTCGGATAATCACTGGTGGCCTCGACGGTCAAAGTGGTTTTGCGGGTATCGTATAACGCTTTCGTGATTGCGATAGTGTTTGTCATCTGCGGGTTTGAAGTTACCCCGAATTTTGGTCCAAAAGGTCAGTTAGTTTTTCGGCTCAGAAGTTGATCGATATGCTGACGGCGCCGAAGTCGTCGCCGCTATCCTGGCCACGATACTCACGCGTACGCAAGACGTGGGTGTAGCCGAACCGGACATCCTGCCAATCGATCACGAAACCGTACTGCAGATCGCCCACCAGCGGTCGCCGGTCGACACTGCGACTGTCCTGAAAGCTGTTGCCGTCGAGGAAGATGTTGCGTGCCACGGCGCGGCCCTCTATACCGGCAAACAGATACCAGTTGAACCCGGACGTCGGTACGAACTCGCCCGAGCCAAGCAGGCCGGGCTGAATGCGCGGCGGCCCGTAGTCCTTGGGTAGGTGCTTGCCGAAACGCAGGGTCAGGCCAGCGTTGACGTAGGTGAACACGTTGCCGAGCGCACCGCCAAGGTGGGGCGTGAGATCCAGCCGAGTGCCGCCCAGAGAGGCCTTCGCGAGACCGCGCCAACTGCGCTGATAGGTGGCGACGAAGCCAGGTTCGTTGCCAAGTTGGGTGTCCCAACCCCGCGGTTCATCGGCACCGATGACCTTGTGGACGAACTTCTGGCTCGGCTCGGCGAGCGAAATCGGGCCGACCATGCCCAGACTCAGGGTGAACAGGTCAAATTGGCCGTCCGTCGCCGTGCCCACCCCGACCAGGCCGTACAGCCAGCCGGCATAAGGGCGTTCGCTCAAGGGCGGGTCGGACAGCTTGATGTCGCTGGGTGTGAACATGCTCTGACCGAAGGCGTAGCCGTGGTATACCGGGCCTTCCTCGGGAAACCACGGTGCCCGTCGGGCCAGGCGCACCGCCCACTCCGGCGTCGGCGTGCGGCGATCCGGAACCCAGACGAAGCCAACACCGTTGGTGTAGTGCTGGTCGACGTCGTAGAACAAGTCGTTTTCCAGGACGAAGCTTAAGGTGCCGGTCTTCGGCGGCTCTGCTGCCCAGGCTGTGAATGAATTGGTGGCCTCGATACATAGCAGTATCGCCAACCCAGCCCACAGCTTCCTGATATTGCTCTCGTGCTTTGCAGATTTGCGACCGCGATAGGACAAGAATCTATATACGCGGGTTCGCACGGGGCCTGATGCATCCATTGGGTCATTCTGCTCCTATCGCCAATCACCCTGATCGCGGGGCAAGGTGCAATGGTACTAGACCGATCACGGCGGCTATCGCAAAGCCGGCACCGGCCAAAAAGGTAGACGAGGGTCCAAAAGCGTTCCACAGCGTTCCCGCAATCACACTCGCGAGAAACAAAGCACCGCCGCTGACGAGATTGAAGATGCCGAACCCGGTCCCGCGCAACTCGACCGGCACAGTGTCAGCAACCAGTTTCGAGAAAAGGCCTTGAGTGAAGGCCATGTGCAGACCCCACAGCGCCGCACCGGCGAAAATCGCCGCTGTACGATGTGCCGAAGCCAGTACAACATCGGCGGCAATAAGCAAAACTAGACCGATCAACAACAGGGTGCGCGGGCCGAATCGGTCGGCAGCGGTGCCGGCTGGATAGGCCGCCCCTGCATAAAACACGTTCATAACCACCATGACCATCGGCACAAAGCCGAGCGTGAGCCCGACGTTCTCCGCACGCAACACCAAGAAGGCCTCACTAAAGCGGGCCAAGGTAAAAACCGCCCCCAACAGCACAACATGCCAGTATCGCGGCGACAGACGCTTGCTACCGGCCAGAGTGAACGGTACTTTGACATGTTCTTGCTGGCCTTCATGCTCTGGCTCGCGCACATATATCATCAGCAGCGCCACCGCGAGGAAAGCGGGTATCACCGCGATCCACATCACTGCCCGGATATCTTCCGCGAGCCAGAGCATGAAAGCCACAGCCATCAGCGGCCCGAGCAGAGCGCCGACTGAATCGAGTGCCTGACGCAAGCCATAGGCCGCGCCGCGCAATTCTTTCGGCGTGATGTCAGCCACTAGTGCGTCTCGCGGCGCCCCGCGGATGCCCTTACCGACGCGATCGACGAAACGCGCTGCGAAAACCCCGCCAATCGATGTGGCTAGCAGCCTGTCGGACTTTTCGTCCGTAAAATGTTAAACTCGCCGGGTCTTGTTAATCCCTGCGAAGGTGAATTTTCCATGAGCAATACGTTCCGTCAAGTTGATCGCGACACCCTGTTCCTGCTGCCACCGTCCATGGACGATTGGCTCCCCGAAGGTCATCTTGCCCGGTTTGTTGTCGAGATCGTTGGGCAACTTGATCTGACTGCGATCAAATCTGCTTATGCCGGACGTGGCTCCAGAGCCCATCATCCGGAAATGCTCTTGGCGCTCTTGTTCTACGGTTATGCCACCGGTGTTTTCTCCAGCCGCAAGTTGGAGCAGGCGACCTATGATTCGGTGGCCTTTCGTTACATCGCCGCGAATGACCACCCTGATCATGACACCATCGCCAACTTCCGCAAACGGTTTCTACCTGAACTGAGCTCGCTCTTTGTCCAGATTCTGCTGATTGCCCAGCAGATGGGTTGCCTGAAGCTGGGCAAAGTCAGTCTCGACGGCACCAAGATCAAGGCGAATGCCTCCAAACACCGGGCACTGAGCTGGAAATACGCCAACCAGCTTGAAACACAGCTCAAAGCTGAGGTCGCCGATTTACTGCGCCAGGCCCAGGAGGCCGACAACAGCGAGCAACCAGATGGCCTGGACATTCCGTCCGAGTTGGCGCGTCGCGAAGAACGTCTGGAGGCGATTGCCCGGGCCAAGGCAGAGATTGAACACCGTGCCGAACAGCGCCATGCCGAAGAACAGGCCGAGTACGAGAAGAAACTCGCTAAACGTAAAGCCAAAGAGCAAAAGACCGGCAAGAAGCCCCGGGGCAAACAGCCCAAACCGCCCGAACCGGGGCCACGGGACAAAGACCAGGTCAATCTCACCGATGATGAATCGCGCATTATGCCAATCAGCGGTGGCGGCTTCGACCAGTGCTATAACGCCCAGGCCAGCGTCGATCTGGAAACGATGCTGATCGTTGGCAAGCACCTCAGCCAGAACCCCAATGACAAGCAGGAACTCGACCCCGCCCTTGAGGAGCTCACGGCGTTACCGGAATCCTTGGGCACTGTGGACACCTTGCTGGCCGACGCTGGTTACTACAGCGCAGATAACGTCGAGAGCTGCCAGGAAGAGAAAATCCTTCCCTTTATCAGCGCTCATCGCGACAAGCACAACCAGGATCTCAAAGAGCGTTTTTCAGAGCCTGCACCTCTGACTGAAGGCGCCGATGCCGTCGACGCGATGAAGCATCGGCTGCAGACTCGGGACGGCCGTGCTCTTTATGCAAAACGCAAATGCACGGTCGAGCCGGTGTTCGGCATCATCAAGGCCGTTATGGGGTTCCGCCAGTTCCTATTACGCGGGGTGGAGTCTGTCCGCGGCGAGTGGAATTTGGTCTGTATGGCCTGGAACCTGAAGCGATTACATGCTCTGGCGACTTAAGGTCGCCTGGCAGATCTGCATTTTTTGTCAAAACGGTTAATCCGAGGGCAATTTGAACAATCGCCCAGGATGCCGTTGATAACTTTTATCAACAACAACCCTGTTGGGCCGAAAACATATGGCCTGCCATCGTTAAGCCCGACAGGCTGCTAGGGGGAAAACCGGTTTGCTACAGGCCGCGAGCCCATAGCCGAGGAGCATCAGGACTTTTCGCCGCCCGAAATAATCGCTCAACATCCCTGAGACCATTTTCACGACTGCCGCCGTCGCCTCGGCGACGCCCTCGATCACCCCGACGGTCACCATGGACGTTCCCAGTACGGTGACTATGAATATCGGCAACAGGCTATGGATCATCTCGGAAGATACATCCATGAACAGCGAGCCGAATCCCAAGGCCCAGATACCGCCAGGCAAAGCGCGCCAAGTAGCTGGGATATGCCGGCCGGATTGCGGACTTGGCTTAGTGCGAGGGTTCATGCCATCAACACCAGGGTTCGCCGGAATCTCGCCAGCGCCAGTGCGAACAGGACTGTGCCGATCGCGGCCAGGCTGAGGAATTGTGGCCAGATCACATCCAGCCCGGCACCACGATAAAGAATGGCCTGGGAGAGCATGACGAAGTGGGTGTTGGGCGCCGCAAGCATGATCCACTGCACCGCTTCCGGCATGCTTTCGCGCGGGGTCAGGCTGCCGGAAAGGATCATCAGTGGTAGCAGCACCAGCATCATCAGTAACCCGAACTGCGGCATGGAACGCGTCAGTGTGCCGAGGAAGATACCCAGTGAGGTCGTGGCGAACAGAACCAAGGCCGTACCCGCAAGAAACAACGGGATGGAGCCCTGGATCGGCACCGCCAACATGCCCTGAACCACGATCAGCAAGGACACTGCGGATGCCCCCAGCACCACCAGCCCCATCGCCCACACCTTACTCATCATGATCTCGAACGGCGTGACCGGCATCACCAACAGATGTTCCACCGTGCCATGTTCTCGCTCGCGAATTAGCGCGGCGCCTGCCAAGACGATGGACAGCATGGTCACTTGGTTGATGATTTCCATGATCGAACCGAACCAGGCTCGGTTGAGCTCGGGATTGAAGCGTGAACGTAACTCAAGATTGATGGGCGAGGCCATGACCGTCATCTGAGACCCCTGTGCGAAGGTGTTGACCTCGGTCATGACAATGGATTGGATATACCCGGCCCCGGCAAAAGCCTGTGACATGCGCGTGGCATCGATATTGAGCTGGATCGTCGGGCAACGCCGAGCCAACACATCGCGCTGAAAGTCCGGTGGGATGTCGAGCGCGAAGGTGTCCAGCCCGGCATCCATGCGCGCATCCATCTCTGCCTGCGTGATCAGCGCGGGCGGCATGAAATAGGGTGGAATGAAGCCATCGATGATGCGCTCGGAGAGCGGTGAACGGTCTTCGTCGATGATGGCGATAGGAGCGTTCTGCAGGGTTTCCGGCATTGCCGTTGCCTTCGTGTAGATGGCGAACGAGAAGGAGTAGATGATGAGCACCATCATCATCGGGTCGCGAATCAGGCTGCGCAGCTCCTTGATGCCGAGGTTGCCGACGTTTCTCAGACTCATGGTCAGCGCTCCTGTTTCTTGAGCAGCAGCACACCCAAGCCGATAAGCACCGGAGCAGCGATGGCGAGCGATAGAACAGCACCCTGCAGGTCGGCGAAGCCCAACGCCTTGGAGAAGGTGCCACGGGCTATGGTGATGAAGTGGGTGGTCGGGTAGATCTCGCCGATCCATCGGCCGGCACCCTCCAGGGAGGACACCGGGTCGGTCATACCAGAAAATTGCACTGCGGGCAGGATGGTGAGCACGGCGGCGGCAAACATAGCGGCCACCTGGCTACGGGTGAAGGCGGACACTAGAAGGCCCATGGCCGTCGAACTCGACACGTACAGCATGGCGGCGAGGGCAAGAGTAGGAAAACTGCCGGTAATCGGCACCCTGAACAGGAACAGGGCTAGGGCGGTCAGGAGCAGGAAATTGACCATGGCCATGCCGATGTAGGGCAACTGCTTGCCGAGCATGAATTCGGTGCGGGTCACCGGGGTGACGTACAGATTTACAATGGACCCCAACTCCTTCTCCCGCACAACCGACAGCGCCGTCAGCATAGCTGGGATCAGCAGCAACAGCAGGGGGATCACGGCCGGGACCATCGCGGGCAGGCTCTTGACGTCGGGATTGTAACGGAAACGTGTTTCGATCGTGGCCAGTCCGCCCAGCGCCGCCTCGCCCAGTTCTTCACGTCCGCGTGTATGCAGCCATTGTGCGTGGATGCCCTGGACGTAGCCGATCACGGTTTCCGCGCGGGTCGGCATGGCGCCGTCAATCCATGCGCCGATAGATACCCTATCTCTGCGCGCGACGTCGCGTGCGAATCCGTACGGAATCTCGATGGCCAGACTGATCTCACCCGAGCGCATGCGCCGATCAAGATCGTCGTAATCACGGATTGGCGGGCGCTCGACAAAATAGCGCGAACCCTCCAGGTTCAGCAGGTAGTCCTGACTGAGTACGGTCTGGTCGCGGTCGAGTACGGCGTAGCTGAGATTTTCAACATCCAGGGTGATGCCGTAGCCCATCACGATCATCAGCACCAGGCTGCCAAACAGGGACAGCGCCAGGCGGATTGGGTCGCGGCTCAGTTCCAGAGATTCGCGACGCATGTAGCTGAACATCCGGCGAGAACTGAAGCCTTCGTAAGGTGGTGCGGAGGTGGCCATTCCGCTACCTGCCGGCAGGGCAGCGTCTGACTCGGGCTCAGCCACGCCGTCGTCGCTGGCCACCGCTTCCAGATGGCTGATGAATGCGGCTTCGAGCGAATTCGCTCCCCGTTCCGCAACGATTGCAGCGGGCGTGTCGCTGACCAATACCTGGCCGGCGTGCATGAGCGAGACGCGGTCGCAACGCTCTGCCTCGTTCATGAAGTGGGTGGAGATGAAGATGGTGACCTTGTCCTGACGTGACAACCCAATCAGGATGCGCCAGAAGGCGTCGCGCGCCACCGGGTCGACTCCCGAGGTCGGCTCGTCCAAGATCAGCATCTCCGGGCCGTGGATCAGGGCGACGGCCAGAGACAACCGTTGGCGCACACCCAGGGGCAGGGCGTCGGGCAGGGCATCCATGACCTCGGCCAGATCGAACTTATCCGCCATCTCCTCGACGCGCGGGCCGATACGCGCCTCCGGCATCCTAAACAGGCGGGCGTGCAGTTCCAGATTCTGGCACACGGTTAGTTCGCTGTAGAGCGAGAACGACTGGCTCATGTAGCCGACCCGGCGCCGGGTCTCGATGTCCTTTGCGTCCACCGGTTTCCCGAACAGCCAAGCCTCGCCCGCGCTCGCCTCCAAAAGGCCAGTCAGCATCTTCATGGTGGTGGTCTTGCCGCAGCCGTTGGAACCCAGGAAGCCGAAGATCTCGCCCCGGCCGATGCGGAAGCTGACTTGATCGACTGCTACGAAATCGCCGAAGTGCATGGTCAGGCCTTGTGCCTCTATGGCAGTCTCGCCATCGCCGTCCTTCTCACGCGGCACGATGACCACCGGCCGGTAGCCAGCCCTTTGTCCCTCGGGCAAGAACGCGATGAAGGCAGCTTCCAGACTATCGGTTTGCGTCTCTGTCAGCAGTTCGGCCGGCGCACCGGTAGCCAGGACGCGACCTTCGTTCATCGCCACCAACCAATCGAAACGTGCCGCCTCTTCCATGTAGGCGGTTGACACCAGCACGCTCATGCCCGGTCGGCGTGTCCGGATACGCTTTATCAGTTCCCAGAACTGGCGTCGCGAGAGCGGGTCGACGCCGGTGGTCGGCTCGTCCAGGATGAGCAGGTCGGGATCGTGGATGAGGGCGCAGCACAGGCCCAGCTTCTGCTTCATGCCGCCCGACAGCTTGCCGGCGGGGCGGTCGGCAAACGGCGCCAGGCCGGTGGTGTGGAGCAGATCGGCAATACGTTGTTCGCGCTCGGCTCGGCCCTGGCCGAACAGGCGGGCGAAGAATTCGACGTTCTCGAATACCGACAGAGTCGGATACAGGTTTTTGCCCAGACCCTGGGGCATGTAGGCGATGCGTGGGCAGATCGCGCGGCGGTGGCGGGCGTCGGCCATATCGCCGGTCAGAACCTCGATGTGGCCGGACTGGATCGCCCGCGCCCCAGCTATCAGCGAGAACAGGCTGGATTTGCCGACCCCGTCCGGGCCGATCAGGCCAACCACGCAGCCGGCCGGTAGGTCGAGGTCGATGTCCACGAGGGCCTGGGTCTTGCCGTAGCGCAGACCAACACCGTGCAGGCGGACGACGGGCTCGTTCGCGGTCATTGCGGCAGTTTCAGGGCCAGACGCTCAGGCCAGGGCGCGGTGCGGTCGAAGCGCACGTAGGCCATGCCCGGCAGGCCGGTCTTGACTTGGAGGATGTGTTTCCTGAGCAGATCAGGGTCGATCCGCGCCTTAACCCGGAACATCAACTTTTCCCGCTCGACCGCCGTCTCCACCGTCTTGGGCGTGAACTGCGCGACGTCGGCGACAAAGGAGACGCTCGCCGGGATGACATATTGGGGCGCGGCATCGAGTACCAGCCGCACCTCGTCGCCCAAGGCCAGCTTGCCGGCCGCGGCGGTAGGCAGGAAGAAGGTCATGTAGACGTCGGCGAGGTCGACCATGTTGAGCACCCGGCCACCACTACCCACCACCTCGCCGGGCTGGGCCACCCGGTACTGGATGCGGCCGGCCCGAGGCGCCAGCAGCGCACTGTCGGCGATGTCGGCCTGGATGCGCTCGATACTGGCCTGGACCGCCGCTACCACCGACTCGGCACCAACGATCTGGGTATGCGCCGCTGTAATCGCCGCATCGGCCGCCGCGCCCTGGGCACGCACGACGCCGACTGCCGCGACCGCACCCTTGACCCGCGCGCTGTCATCATCCGCTTCCTGTTGAGAGCTGGCACCCTCGCTGGCCAGCAGGGTGGAACGAGACTGGCGTTTCCTGGCGATGTCGAGCTCGGCCTCGCGCTGGCTCAGCACCGCCAGGTTGGCGGCCTTTTCAGCTTCGCGAAGGGCCAGTTGGCTGCGTGCCGTGGCCACCGCGCTACGGGCCTGTTGTAATTGCGCCTCGGCTTGGCGCAACTCGGCCTCCAGCACGTCGGTATCCATGCGAGCGACCACTTGGCCAGCGGTGACCAACTCACCTTCATTGGCCAGGATTTCTCTGACCCTGCCGGGCGATTTGGCGGCGATGTCGACCTCCACCGCTGCGATGCGGCCGTTGCCGCCGGCTAGGCCCTCCTCGTCGCCGTCGCCGGCGAATTGCAGCCAAGCGAAAGCGGCAATGCCGATCAGAACAACGAGCGCGGCGATTCTGGATAACCATTTTCGGGTCGTCGGTTTCATCATCTTTCATCCTCGGTGTCGGTGCTCCGGACGGCTCCTCCGCCCAGAGCCGCATACAGGTTCACGCCGCTGGCCAGAAGGGCGCGCCGCGTCTGCACCAGGGCCTGTTCGGTGGCGAACCGGTCGCGTTCGGCATCGAGCACTTCCAGGTAGGAGGCGGCGCCGTTGCTGTAGCGCAGTCCAGCCAAGCGTGCCCGTTCCGACTGCGCGGCCAGGCTGGCCCGCTGCACGCCGACCTGCTCGGCCAGCCAGCGCCGCTCGGCCAGGGCGTCGGCCACCTCGCGGAAGGCTCTCTGAATCACCTGTTCATAGTCGGCCACCGCCGCGTCGCGGCGCGCCTCGGCCAGGTCTAGGTTGGCTTGGGTGCGGCCGGCATCGAAGATTGGCAGACTCAGGCTGGGCAGGAAGCTCCAGACCTGGCTGCCGCCACCAAACAAGCCGTCCAGCTCGGCGCTAGCGCTTCCCAAACCAGCGGTCATGGTTATGCGGGGGAAGAAGGCGGCGCGGGCGGCTGCGATATTGGCATGGGCGGCCTTGAGCCGATGCTCTGCGGCGAGCACGTCGGGTCGGTCGAGGAGCACGTCGGAGCTCAGGCCGGGGTCAATCCCTCGCACGAATCCGGACTCGACCTCCGACAGGGGCCGCGCCATCGGCGCCAGGGGCGTGCCCACCAGCAAGACGAGGGCATTGTGGTTCTGTTCACGCAGGCGTTCCAGCACGGTCAGCTCGGCGCGCGCCTGGTTAAGCAGAATCTCGGCTTGGGCGGCATCCAGCCTGGAGGCGGAGCCGACTTCATAGCGCCGGACAAGAATGCGGTGTGCCTCCTCGCGGGTCACCACGGTCCGGCAGGCGATGGCCACACGCTCATCCAGCTCGCGTTCCGCGAGATAGGTGTTCGCTACCTGGGCCACCAAGGCGACCCGGACGGCACGCCAAGCCTCGTCGCTGGCCAGGTAGGTCTCCAGAGCGACGTCCTTGAGGTTGCGCACGCGGCCCCAGAAGTCCAGTTCCCAGGCACTCAGGTTGAGCGTGGCCTGGTATTGCGCGGCGACATAGGAACGGCCAGATATAGACAGGTCGGCCGGTACCCTACTGCGGTTGCCGTAGGCACCAAGGCCGATGCTGGGCAGTTGCTCGGCGCGCTGGATGCCGAACTGTGCGCGCGCCTCGGCCACCCGATGCATGGCGATGCGCAGGCTGAGATTGTTTGCCTCGGCCAGGGCAAGCACCTCACGCAGGCCGGGGTCGCCGAAGAACCGATTCCAAGCAATCGCCGCGGTCGATGGTGTTTCCTGGATCGTGGCATCCGTGTTTTCGAATTGCCCCACCACGGGCAGTGTCGGCCGCTCGTATGGCGCGACCGGCGAGCAGCCCGACAAGACGATTAGCAGCACGACCTTGCTGGCCAGACGACAAGCGGACCGGCCGGAGCACCAGGTCAATGCGCCCGCGGTTCTGGGGTCGCCAGGGGACCGTTTGACAAGCCAAGGCAGTTTCGATTTCACGCTTCACACCTTTTCAAGATCATGCTTCGCGGCCATGTTCCGTGCTGTAACAACCTGCCACCATGAAGGTAATCATCATCTGGTGAGTTTGCAGTTGCTGATAAGCCCGCCTGTGGTGTTTCATCATTGCCGACGACCTACCCCCGCTCCTTTCCCTGCAGCAAAGACAACGTCTGGCCACGCACCTACCATAGTTCCATGACGCCTCCTCGACGACTAGCTTCCTGCTTGGAAAAGATTTTTTTCAGCAGTCTCGCCACGTGCAAGGATAGGGTTTCCGGCCATTCATGCTCGGGCCGCCAGCCCGGCATGAATCGTCGCACCGGCTTTAATTCAAGATAGAAGTTGATCAGTCCGACGACCGAAATGGCCATCAACAACGGGTCCTGATTGGGCTCCATCTCCTTGACTGTTTCGACCAAGGCCTCGAATGGTTTTGAGAAGACCTCCTCGTACAGCAGTTCCGTACGGTTCTGATCATCCGTCAGGCGTTCACGCTGAAGAAGCTGCACCAGATCAGGATTGGCCGAGAGCGTATTGATCATGGTGATGCAGAAATTTTTCAGCCGGACCAAGGGGGGCTTGGCCTCGTGCAGCATCGCAGTCGCCTCCGTTGTGCCGTCTCTCAGAGCGAACTCCATGACCGCGAGATACAGTTTCTGTTTGTCTGGGAAATAGTAGTACAACGCGGCGGGCTGGACCCCGACCTCGGCCGCAAGCTGACGCATTGAAACACCATCGTAGCCATATCTCGCAAATAGGCGCACTGAAGCCGTAAGGATATTCCCCCGCGTTTCATTTTTCTGGCTGACGCGCATCATAAGTTTTCCCATACAAAAAGGTGCCCAATTTTCGTAAAACCGCAACGCACTGGCACCCAACAACTCCGAAAAGTGCCAGATTCCATATCTAGACCGGCACGGTGCGTTTATATTTTAACGAACGTACAATATAAATCAACTGCTGTCGTCGGAGTGGGCGAGCGTTTGCTTTTCTTGGCGGCAGGCCGGAGTAAGAAACCTGAGCCATCCGCTTCCTGTCAAATCAAACATTGGCTCTGGAGGTGGAAACCATCTTCTCAAATCGATCGTCTAAAAATCGCTCAACCTCCCCCCGGTTACGCCGGCAAGGTTTGTGGCGTCCGCTCAACCAGTCGGACAACTGCTCGGGGTTACGGCCCATCTCAGCACCAAGTTGTTCTAACGTGAGTCCTTTGACCTGCCTGTACCAAGCCAGCCTTTCCATCAGGCCCTCGGGGTGAGGGAGGGGATTATAGCCGAGGAAATTGATAATTTTCGGCATGTACCCCAATGCTATGGACGACCAGCCATTCTCCCAATTCCAAATTGTTGAGGAAGTCACACCGATCTGAATTGCGACATCTTTTTGGTACAATCCAAGCTCTAATCGGCGGCGACGCATGTGATCGCCGAGGGTGATGGGGTCTTGGGTGAGTTCTTCAGGTGGTTGAATTTGAAGGGGAATTTCGATTTTGTGCGGAGTTTCAGGAGAATTGGAAAACTTGTAAAAGATGTTCAAACCCCTGTTCTTGTTCCTTTAGCGGCGATCCAGTGCACCCCTGCACCTGTACTCCGATGATGCTTCAAAGGTATCGAAGCCGCCTTTCCGGGCCCTTGCTTGACCGAATTGATCTGCAAATCGAAGTCCCCAGAATCACCTATCAGGAGCTCTCTGGCACAACTGAACCTGAATCCTCTGCAACCATCAGAGCACGGGTGGAAGCAGCACGAAAAATTCAGCGTGAACGCCTTGCACCCTTTGGCCTGCACTCCAATTCTGCCATGGCTGCCCGGCATATCCGCAAGTTCTGCCCGGTGGACGACCAGGGGAAGAAACTGCTGGAGATGGTCACCGACCGGCTGGGGCTGTCCGCGCGCAGCTACAGCCGCATCCTAAAGGTGGCAAGAACCATCGCCGATCTGGTGGGCGAGGGAGATATCCGCCAGCCGCATCTGGCCGAGGCGATTCAGTATCGGGGGCTGGATCGCAAGATGGGGTGAGGGGTCCGTCTCTGCTGAACGACAAGATTCAAGTTTAATGCTGTCATTGCGCCGCACTGCGGCTATTTCATTCAACAGGAGGGACACATGCAGAAAATTCCACAGATCACCATTTATGCCAGGCAGGCCGGGGTTGCCATTACCCCCTTTAAGCGTCGTAGCGAGGGTCGGCCGGCCGAAGGACGCATTGTGCTGCGCTTCTTCCGTCTGGAGAGCAGCAGCAGCGCGATCCGCTTCATCGCCGAACCGACCGAAGCTTTTGCCCTCTACGGCAAGATCCACGAGGTCGTCCGCGACGGCGGTCAGGAGAGTCTCAACCACGCGTTTGCAGGCCCCGAGGGTGAGGTGCAGACGCGTTTGACAGTCGAGCGCTGGGCCCGCAACGACAAGAGCGGTTATGCGATCTCGGTGCAGCGCGGTGAAGAGCAGCTGAACGTGCCGGTCCAGCCTGAGCAGTTCCTTTATGCCGCCGAATTCCTACGCCACCTCTCGCTGCAGCAGGCATGGGTGGAGGAGCCGGAGCGTGCGGCAGAATGAACCAGGGCGGGGCCGTCTGGCTGGTCGCGAGTGATTAACTGCTTATGGAGCGGTTTGGGCGCACTGTCTTAAAATGCATTTTCCCCTCAAAATGATGCCTCTAAGGCCATTTTAAGGGGTAGAGTTGGCGCTTTCTTGAACGAATTCAATTATTTGTTCGGGTCCGACCCGGCAGTGCATCGGCAGTGCATGTTCGGGTCCGACCCGGCAGTGCACAGTGTCCCGAAGCCCCTTTACTGGCACCCTGTTTCCGCAATTCTATCGCCGCCGGAATAACCCCGCAGGAGCAAAGCGGCAAAGGGATGCCGAACAGGGATGCCTTTATGACAGAAGAGGTCGAATTGCTCCCCAGGTGTTTCGCAACCATCTGTTCAGGGAGATAAGCCTTGAGGATGCCTGCAGCAAAAAAACCGAACAGAACGTAAGGGGCGGACTCCGCCAGCACCTCCCACGATTCCAGAAAAACGCCAACAAACATATCCATCTTCAGACCTTTTTCTCGTTCGCGTAATTCCGGCCAGCAAGCAGAATTGGTTTAACCGCAGCTTCTTCAAGGCTGTAGTAAACCATTTTGCCTTCCTTTCGGGCCTGGACCAATCCGGTCATGCGCAGCAGTTTAAGTTGATGCGAGATCGCCGAGGGGGTTGAATCCAGCATCGCCGCCAAGTCGCAAACGCACATTTCACACGCGCTTAAGGCAAGCATGATCTTAAGCCGTGACGGTTCGCCGAGAAGTTTATAGACAGACGCCATCTGCTCGACAATTGCCAGTAGCGGCATCTGCTTTTTCGCTTCAGTGACACGATCCTCGTGGATAAGGTTAACTTGACAAATATCCCGGTCCATGGCACACCCTTATATGAATAGGTATTCAAACGTTAAAACATAAGCTAGGGATTTCGGCGACAAATGTCAACACAGGAACACAGCAAAACCATAGCTCCGAGTAATCACACGAAGAGGCACATCTCTCTACCGGCACTGGGGTTTATTCTGGCCAGCCTGCTGCTGGCCTGTGTTCTGGCTATCGTCACCTGGCACAATCTGGATCGCGAAAAGCAATTCATGGAAGGGTTCCTGCTGAAAGAAGCAGAAACGTTGATCCGAGCGTTTGAGGCTGGGGCCAGAACCTCGATGATGATGGGACCACGCGGCGGCAACCTGGCCACTCTGGTCACAGAAACAGCGCGCGAGGAAACCATCGCCTATATCGTGATCCAAGATGAGAAAGGTCACCCCATTGCCAGTGCCGGAGAGGCACCGGAGCCGACCGACCTGCCTCCAGGGTTACAAGTCTTGAGCAATGCTCAACCACTGGCAAGGTTCCTGACCGATTCATCAGGAGAGCGGATTTATGAGATTGCCAAAGAGTTCAGTCCGCTGACCATGATGCCGAGACGGATGGGGATGATGCAACGTTGGCGGAACTGGTGTGGAATGCCGGGTAGCAACGACAATAGTGAATGTCGACAGATCATCTACCTGGGGCTCTACACTGAAGACTTTGATGCCGCCCGCGCTGAAGATGTTAAGCAGAGCCTGATCTTATTCGGCATTCTGTTTCTGCTCAGTTCGGGTGGCCTCTATGCCCTGTTCCTGTCGCACAAATCCCAGGTTACCAAGGCAGCGCTGGAGAACATGGAGCTGTACACCGACAATGTGATCAACAGCATGCCGGCCGGTTTGATCAGTATCGATACGGAACGGCGGATTGTTTCAGCAAACAGCAAAGCCCTGGAGATATTCGGCCGTAAAGAGCTCTATATGCACGGCAAAACCCTACAACAGTTGACAGGCCCCGAAGAGTGTTCTCTCGCCCCTTTCTTACGTTCCGGTAAGGAATTTATCGACCAACCGATGGACTGTCTCCGCCAGGATGGTGAAACGGTTCCCTTAAAAGTCAGCGCGTCCCACCTGCGGGATCGGGAAGGCAGCTTGCGCGGGATGGTCTTGATCTTGCGGGATCAGCGGGAAATCAAAGCCATGGAAGAGGCCTTGGAACGTTCCCGTCGCCACGCAGCACTCGGGCAGATGGCCGCCGGAGTTGCCCATGAGATCCGCAACCCTCTTGGAACGCTGCGGGGCTTCGCCCAGTACTTTAGCCGCAACACCGGGCAGGATGCCCAAGCGAAGGAATATGCAGACCTGATGGTTGGCGAAGTTGATCGCCTCAATCGCACGGTTTCCGCCTTACTGCAATTTTCCAGACCGAGAGAGCCCGAACTGATGAAGATCGACTTCAGCAGTATTGCGCAGAAATGCCTGACTTTCGTGCAGGAGGAAGCCAAAAGCAAAGGAGTTGGGTTGGAGCTACAAATCCATGGGTCGGGTTTAAAACTGTGCGCGGATGGAGACCTGTTGCAGCAGGTGTTCCTCAATCTGCTGCAGAACAGTCTGGCGGCAACCGCTGTCGCTGACACCATTTTTCTTGGCGGGAAAGAGGCGGAAGAAACTGTCCGTTTGTGGGTTCAGGATACCGGCAAGGGTATCAGCAGAGAAGAACAGGCAAAAATGTTCGACCCCTTCTACACCACCCGGAAAGATGGCACCGGCCTTGGTCTCGCTCTGGTGCAACAGATCGTCGAGCAACACAATGGGCGTATTGAAGTGACCAGTGAGCTCGGCCAGGGAACCTGCATTACTATCATCCTGCCGCTGCGGAAGGAGCAAGCATGAGCCAGGCAAAGAAAACCCTGCTTCTGGTTGATGACGATAAGGCACATCGGACCATGCTCAAAGCCCATCTTGGCGCAGCGGGATACGAAATCATTGAAGCGGATGATGGCGACGTCGCAGTCCATCTGGCTAAAGAAAGAGATGTGGATCTCGTTCTGCTGGATCTGAAGATGCAGCGAATGGATGGACTGGAGGCTTTGGTTAAGATTCAAAAACTCAAGCCAGAACTTCCGGTGATCATCATCACCGCTTTTTCCTCAGTGGAAAATGCCGTCGAGGCAATGAAGCAAGGGGCTTTCGACTATGTAACCAAGCCGGTTGACAGCGAAGCCTTGAGCCTAACCGTTAAACGGGCTCTCGACTTCACAAGCCTGCAGCAGGAGAACATCTCCCTGAAGCAGCGACTGGGTGAAAAGTTCGATCTTGGCAACTTAACCGGCAGCAGCCAGCCAATGCAGGAGTTGGCCGAAACCCTGTCACTGGTCGCGCCGTCCGATGCGACTGTCTTGATCACCGGCGAATCGGGCACCGGCAAGGAGTTGGTTGCCGGTGCGGTTCACCACAACAGCCTGCGTAGAGACGCGCCCTTCATCAAGGTCAACTGCGCTGCTCTGCATGAAAATCTCTTGGAAAGTGAACTGTTCGGCCATGAAAAAGGAGCGTTTACCGGCGCAGCCGAACGGCGTAAAGGGCGTTTTGAACTGGCGGATAAAGGCACTTTGTTCCTTGATGAGATCGGCGACATGAGCCTGACCACCCAGGCGAAAATCCTGCGTGTGCTACAGGAAGGTGAATTCGAACGGCTCGGCGGCAGTGCAACCATCAAGGTTGATGTTCGCATGCTCGCCGCCACGCATAAAAACCTGGAACGGATGGTCGAAGAAGGTACTTTCCGCCAGGATCTCTTTTTCCGCCTCAGTGTTGTTCCGCTGCACCTGCCGCCTTTGCGGGAACGACCGATGGACATCCCGGCCCTGGCCGAACATTTCCTCAAACTTTACTGCGAAAAAAACCGCAAAGACATCCGCAGTTTTGCATCAGAAGCGATGGAGGCGTTGCTCGCTTATCACTGGCCAGGAAATATCCGTGAGCTGGAAAATGCCATTGAGCGGGCAGTCATCCTCTGCCTGGAAGAAAAGATCGCCCTGCAACATTTACCCCTGCAGGTTCGTCAGTCCTATGCGGACAATAGCGAACGCCCCTTTGCCATCCGACCCGGCCTGACGTTGAAAGACATGGAGAAGGAGCTGATCCTCTCCACCCTGCGCCAGACCGAAAATAATCGCACCCGTGCGGCCGAAATTCTCGGCATCACCCGCCAGACCCTGCAGAACAAACTCAAGGAATACGGCCTGACCTGAGACTGTCAAAACTTTTGACAATGGCTCGGTTTAAGCCTGCCTAAAACGTAAAAATATTTACCGCCTACCACCCTCCACCAAAGCACTATCTCAATATTTTCATGAGCTTACGCTGTTGGCATCGGCATTGCTCTTTATCTGGGTAACAATGAAGAAAAGGAGGACATCATGCTGAAAACAGTTCTGTTACTTATCGTTCTGGCCGGGAGCCTTTTCCTGCTGTCAGGCTGTGGCCCCTGGGGACACTGGGGCGGACATGGTCACGGGCACTATTCGTCAAACACTGACAGCGCGCATACCCACCACCAGGGTTGCGGACATTCGCGATATTAGGAGGAGAGAAGATGTTTTGTGGTCCAGGTTCCGCATGGAGCGGATGGCACATGGGCGGTTTGTTTATGCCGGGATTTTTTATGGTGGTCGTTGTGGCGGTCATTCTCTGGCTGATTTTCAGACGCCAACCAGCACCGGCCCCAACCCAACAGGCTCTTAGTTGCCCAAAATGTACCGGGGGGGTTCACGCAAGCTATTTCCGCTGTCCGCATTGTGGCGAAGCTCTCAAGCATAATTGTCCGAACTGCAGCAGGATTATCGAGCACGACTGGTCGTACTGTCCTTACTGCAACGAGCATCAGCAAGGCTCCGTCTCTGCTGAATCGACTGGCCATTAAAAAAAGGAGAAAGAGATGAAAAAAACAACGAATATCCGAAAAATCGTCATGGCAGCGCTTGTCCTCGGCTTCCTGTCACTTGCCTCCACCAGCTTTGCCTGCTGGGGGAACTTGAAGGGACATGGCACTGGCAACGCTTACTCGAATCTGACCGCTGAGCAACAGCAGCAGCTTGAAACAGTCAAGGAAAAATATTCAGGTCAACTGGGTGAGTTGCAAGCATCTTTGAACAGCAAAAGCGATGAATACCGTACCGCCAGAGCGAACGACAGCACCACCGTCGGCACATTGAAGCAACTCGAAGCTGAAATTGCTGATCTTGAGCAGCAATACTGGACTTTGCTGGATAAGGCCAACAATGAGGCAGGTGGTTTTATCGCTGGCGACAAGGGGGCATGGTTCCACTGTGGTTACAATGGTTGTGATCATCAAAGACACTGGGGCAGGATGGGGCAAGGCCGACACATGGGCCCGGAGCACATGAACCGCATGGCTAGCTACATGGGTGGTTGCTGGTGAAATTAGCAATCAGCTAGAAGATGATTAAGATAAAGCAATCGAGACTTGATCTGACAGACAGGCATTGTTTGTCTTGCCCAGTTGCCCAATGCTGAATATCTCTGGATGATCCAGAAAAGAATTGAGTGGGACAAAGAAGATAAGAATCTAATGACAATGCATCCCAAGATATCGTGAATTGCAATAATATTGTCGGATATTCCACTGAATCATGTTGATTATTCAACAGTTAATGAGGCAACCAGAAAGGTGTTCACCTCAAATGACTTCTTTTGAGCCATGATTCAAGGGGCTTAGACAGGGACTTGGAGCCGGCACAGTAAGTGCAGTGCTTTTATTTGCTAAAGTAGTTGTTAAGTAGTTGTTTTATAGGATAAAACCCGAAAAAAGGAGCTTTAATTATGTACCAAAAACCCTTGAAATGGCTCACCATTTTCAGCCTCTTGATTTTGGCAGGCTTTTCCCTCACTGCATGCGGCGGTGGTGGCAGCGATGATGGTTCCTCCAATGTCGGTTCTGGGACGACCCCGAGTTTGCAATCATCGACGGTTACAGGCGTGCTGACGACCCAGTCGAGCGCGGTGTCCCGGTTCATTGACCTGATCACCCCCACGTCCGCAGTCGCCGTTGTGCCGGCGACCATCTATCTCGACAATTCTTCAAATCCTGTGTTCCCGAATGCCCAGGACCGCTTCACGATCAGCAATATCGCGAATGGTGATCACTCGCTGTATATCCAAATGGGCGACGGGACGGAGATAGAATTCCCCTTCCGGATGGCTGCCGGTCGCGGCCTGGATTTCGGCACCATGGCCCTGGCTGATGGTCAGGTCCGGACTTTTACCGGTTTCAATGGCTATCACTTCGGCTGGGTCGATGAAAATGGTGATGGCATCAACGACAACTTTGCAGATATTGACGGTGACGGGATATGTGACCAGGGGCGTCGCTTTGCTGGCTATGCCTACCACATGGACATGGGTTACATAGATGCCGACAACGATGGTTTCAATGACCATTTCATCGATGCAGATGGTGATGGAGTTAACGACCTGAACGGGCGTTCCTATGGTTTTGGCTTCGGCTTCATCGATGAAAATGGTGATGGCATCAATGATCGTTTTGTGGATGCTGATGGTAATGGAATCTGCGATCTCACCGGCATGCCTTACCAGCATCCTTTTGGCTGGAGTGATGATAACAGTGACGGTGTGAATGACAGATTCAGGGACGTCAATGGCGATGGAATCAACGATATCACTGGAACCCCATATGTGGGAATGCCGGGTTGGGCTGATCTAAACGGCGATGGTTTAAACGATTTCTTTGCTGATGCGGACGGCGATGGGGTGAATGACATCGGGACTATCACAACACCCTATGGCCATGGCTATGGCTGGGTGGACGCAAACGGCGATGGTATCAACGACCGCTTCATCGATGCCGATGGCGACGGCCTCAACGATCTGGCCAGCGGTCCTTTCGCAGGCCAGAGCTCCTGCTACGGCTACATGGCGGGTTATCAGGATGCCAACGGTGATGGGATTGATGATATCTCTGAAATGCCCTACCGGCATGGTTTTGGCTGGGTGGACACCAATGGTGATGGCATCAACGATGTTTTTGCCGACACCGACGGAGATGGCGTTAATGATTATTCCGGCTTTTACTATGACGGCGGTGGATACCACATGAGCCAAAATTTTAACAGCAACATGGGCATGCATAATCCTGACTGGCCGATGGGACCTGGTGGCGGGATGATGAATTGACCCTGCTGAAAAGCCCTCTCAAATTAGAGAGGGCTTTTCACGCCTGCACATACTGCTGTATAGCCTCCGGGACAAGGGCACCATCAAACCGGTGACCCGAGTGGGCAATCGTCTGGCGAAGCTGCCGCCGATTGGCAACCCGGATCTGGTGACATTGAGCCTGAGATTTTCGAATGACGTCATCTGCCCGATTTCCGCCCTGGCCTTCCACGGCCTCACCACTCAGACTCCACACGAGGTTTCTGTCGCTGTTCCCCGGAACTCACGAATGCCGTCGCCCGACTTCCCCCGGTGAGCGCGCATAAGTTTTCGAGGCCACGTTCAAACCAGGAATCGAGGAGCACCAGGTCGATGGTGTGACGATTCGGATCTACAACCCAGAAAAAACTCTGGCGGATGGTTTTAAGTTCCGCAACAAAATAGGCATGGATGTGGTCCTGGAGGCGCTGAAACTCAACAAGTCGCGGAAGAAATTCAACTTGGCGAAAGTGCTCGAATATGCAAAAACCTGCCGTGTGGAAAAGAGTCTATCTGGAGGCTCTACTGTGAGCATGAGGGGGGTTGTCAAGAATAGCGTCACGTCTGTCCGGAAACGCCTGTTGAATCGCGCCAGTTCGACTTCGAGGGAGAAGATTTGGCCGAAGCCATTCGCCTCACCTTTGAGCGGAGAGGCACTTCGTTTCCCGATGTGATCGTCGCGTTTACCGAAGTTTTCGTGTAGCCAAACAAACTCAGTGGGCAGCCTTCCATAAACGCCTTTGGCCGCCGGTCAGCAGTTTCAGGTCTCAGGAGATTTAGTATCCGATTACAGAACAAAATATAAGAATGCTCTACCCGGTGTGATTCCAGGTTGCGATTCTGATGGTCCGGAAATTTTGTGTTCAATTAGACTTTTCAGCCGCGCTTTGATGGCCATCGATGATTGCACATTTTCCGACCGTGACCGCACCCGTGTACAAAACGAAGTCCAAGCTTTCTCTTGAAATTTTCTGTACAGTACCGTCTTCCCCCCAGATGATGATGACAGCCGGAGTGATTTTGGTAGAGAGGTTTCGCCACACAACTGTATCTCTGGATATCCACTGACCATTGATCCAGTCATTCCATCGCCAATTTTCGCTTGCGAGCTTTTGATCCAGGTCTATGGTCAGGGTTCCCGTCCATTTTTTTATATCTTTGCCCTCAATGAATGCACCTTCGTTGTTGCGCGTCTTTTTTAGGGTTGCTTCACAAGTGAATTTCAATGTCTCGGCGTAGCTGACACCGTAGGACAAAAACAATAGCACCATAAAAGTAGCAAAAAAATATCGAATCATAAATCCTCTCGACCACGGAAATTCTTAAAGTTTCTCTTTAATTTTAACATAATGGAGATTTGTATCCATTATCTTGGCCCCGTCTTGGCTCAACACGTGTTTGGGTCCGACCCGGCAGTCATCAGTTACTCACAACCGCCCGATCAATTAATTCGAGAAGCGCGTCCAATGGTTTATAGCCAGGTGCGATCTGTCCATTCGGCAGAATCAGGGTCGGGGTGCTACGGATTCCAAGGGATTTTGCAACCGCCAGATTTTGTTCGATAATTGTACTTTCACAACTAGCTTCAGGGATCTCTTGCTTGGCAAACGCGGCTTCCAGTTGCTCCAGCGATTTATTGCAGACAATTGTCTCAGCGATTTTTTTCGAACTTGGCTTGAGTGGCATCAGTTTAATCTGAAACAGCAGGTCAGAGCGTTTCTCAACCGCCGCCTTCATTGCCTCATGCAGTTTGACGCAGTAGGGACAGTGAGGATCGGTGAAGACGATGATCTTGGTAGCCGCATCCGGGTTGCCGAGGAGTAATGCATCATCAGTTGGAATGCTGGACAGATCAACCGGGTTAAATTTTCGGTAACTTTCTTCAGTTAGATTTTTTTTGTCCTTCATTCGGATTATGTTGCCGCTGAACAGGTAAGCTTTGGAATAGTCGAGATATAAGGGGATATTCTGATTTTGCGTCTTCAGTTCGATTTCCCAGAAACCGGGAACCTCGGCCTGCTCTACAGACAGCACCTCCCCTTGCAAGCCGGTAAAGATCTGTTTTGCTTCTTCCTTCGTTAGGCTATGGCAATTTCCACAGTCTGCTTCTTCACCATTCATTTGCTTGAATGCGCTGGCGGACGAAACGAACAAAAAAAGACTGACCAACAGACAAATCGTAATGCGCATTGTTCTTCTCCTTTTAATTTGAGTTGTAAAGGCTGCGGTTGTATCAGGTTTCTCGACAGCTATAAGCGTTGGACATTATTCACAATCCGCCTCAGCTGCAATGGTCGAGCAGCCGGTGTCAGAGCTGTTGCCCAAAGAATCTCCCCAAAGCGTTTCAATTGGCAAGGAGAGCCCGTTGGCTGAACCGCCAGTTTCAACGATGTATGGCGATAGGATCAGGGGAACTTTGGTCACATCGCTTCGGGCCAGAGCCATTTTATTGCTCAGCAGTCGCACCCGACTGCCGATTTTCAACGCAGGGCCTTTCTGGGAGGCGGGGGCAAACAACTCCAGCACGGCATTTGCATCGACCTTATCGGCCACTGCTTCCAACACTCTTGCCAGCCGCACTTCGTCTTCCCCGTTTTTCACTATGGGGTAGAGACCAGTCTGGGCTGCTGTTTGCTCGTCGCCAAACACTTTGCGAACAACTTCTTCGCAAGACGGACAGGTCGGAGAAAAATAGATTTTCACTGGCGCCTCGGTAGAGCCGTAAATTGGCCAAGGTCTAAAGGCGACTTCCTTAACCACTGCAACGCTGACATAGATAAAAAAGATGCTCCAGACGATACCCACACCAATCAGCAACTTACGGCCGGGCAGGTTGAACGTTTTCGCCCCGGCAAAAGCCGAAATACCGATCATAAGCGCCACCACCTGGCAGCTGGAACAAGGCCAGAGCAGGGTTTGATAGATCAGGAACAGAGTATCGATCAACAGAGCCAGACCAAGGGTCAAGGCCAGCAAAGGACGAGCAAATCGATAGCGGCTAAAGAGCGTTAACAGGAAGATGCCAAGAAAGCCGCCAAACCCGTAGAGATAGAACGAAATGCCGAACAGGCCATAGCCCGCATAGATTTCACAGCCACGAGTGCCACAGAACAGTTCCGCCCCGAACAGATTAGAGACGCAATACAGCCCACCTAAAAAACTGGCTATGAGGAGGAAAGATTTAGGCCGGGTCATGTGTTTCTTCGTCACGGTAGTCCCTGTGCTGTTCTCGGTTGTTCCTTTGTGGCCCTGAAGCTGTTCAGCACCAGCAGGAAGACGCCGAGTACGAGGCCGCAATCGGCAAGGTTAAACGCTGGCCAATGCCAGTTTTTCCAGAAAAAATCGAGATAGTCGACGACATAGCCACGCGCGAAACGGTCGAAGCCGTTGCCGAGCGCACCGCCCAGAACCAGACTGTAGCCGAGCGCCTCGGCGCTGGGTCGAGGCATGCGCAGCATGATGACCAGAACGATCGACACACCGAAGGCGATCACGATAAAGAAGTAGCGTTGCCAGCCGCCGGCATCGGCGAGAAAGCTGAACGCCGCACCGGTATTCCAGACATGCACCAGGTTGAAAAATCCGGTCAGCGGAATGTTCTGGCCGTAAGGCATCAAGGTGGAGACGGCAAGCTTGGTGAGCTGATCAACCGCCGCGAAGCTTGTCGCCAAAAGATACCAACACCAGGGTTTGGCGAATGGGCTCACGCGAGGAGCATCAACCCGCATTGCTAACCTCCTTGATCGGAAACGGTGGGATGTGGATTCGTAACTACTGGCCAATTGTGGTGGAATTTGAGCCCCATCGCTTCGTCACCCTCAGACAATATCGGGCCGATCGCCACGAGTCCGCTTGCGATAAAAAGAGGCCAGCGTCAACAACACCCCGCAGCCCATGGCGATGGAGCCGGCAAAGGCGAGATTTGTACCTGGATCGTAGTTGATGGTGAGGATACTGTACGGCAAATAGCGTCCGCCACGCATGGTCTGGCCATAGGAACTCGGAATGACGACTAGCCCGTTCCAGATCAAGGGGTGGTTGCTGCGGGTCTGCACTCGTTTGAGAAGCTGATCCTCTTTATAGAGTGCCAGGGTATTGAGCATCTCCAGCGGTCGGCCACTTGGTGCCAAAACCGGTTTGAAGGCTTCCAGTTTCAAGGTGACGCCCAGCTGTGGGAGCGGTTTGCTCTGGCCAACCAACAGCCCGTTCTGCTCGCTGCGAAACCCAGCCTTACTGCCCCACAAAAAGGCGACCAGGATCAGCACAAAGCCAATGTGAATCAAATATTCACCGCATTTGCGCCAGCGACTTTTGATAAAGCGCAGCCAGTCAATAAAGCAGCACAGGGTATTCACTGCCAGCAAGGTGACCAAAATCCCACCGACAGGAATCCACCAGGTCAATCCCGGTTGCCGGGTTGCAACCTGGCTCAGCCAGAGACCGAGGGGCATACTGTCCAGGCTGCCGAATACTCGCGGGTTGAATGGCATCAGCACCGAGCCACCGATCGCCATCAGGGTAACAGCCGAAGCGAGGACGATGGACAGCTTCAGGGAGCAGAGGAACTTCCAGATTTTGTTGTCGAACAGAGAGCTTTTCGTCATCTTCGCGTCTCCCGATCAGTCGAGGGGATGGTTGCTGCTCATCAACAGGCCGATACCGAGATAGGTAAAGAGCACCACACCGAAGCCGACAATCGACAGGGCGGCATAGCCTGACCCCTGCCAGCGGCGGATAAACTTGGCGTGGCACATGCCGGCATAGAACAACCAGACCAGGGCTGACCAGACCCCCTTGATGTTCCAGGAAAAGTAATATCCCCAGGCGACATAAGCCCAGATGCTGCCGAAAATCATGCACAGGGTAAACAGACTGAAACCGAGGAAGACCGCTTCCTCATTAAGTTTGCGCAGCAGCATCAGGTCGGGCAACAGCCCCGATTGCAGGCGTTTCTGCAGCAGGTAGAGCACGCCCATGGAAAAGGCCATGGCAAAGAAGGCGTAGCCCGCAAAAGAGAGGGAAACGTGCAGCGTAAAGAGTGGCGTGTCCAGGGCCGGGATCAGCGGCGGGAGTTCGGCGCTGCGCTGCAGCACGCTGCCGTAGAGCAGCAGGTTGCAGAACATTACGAACAGCCCTGCCGCGTGGATTTTATAGCGAAGTTCGAAGTAGAGATAGGTCGCCGCCAGCGCCCAACTGAAAAAGAGTTGGGTGCCGAACAGGTTGGTGACCGGCAGATAGCCGCCCTGCCACCATCGCAGCCCGAGGCAGAGGCTCTGCAGGGCAAAGCCGGCCAGGACCAAGGCAAAGGCGCTGCGCCACATCCAGTCGCGACGCAGGGTTAGATGCAGCAAATATAGCAGAACGGCCAGCAGGTAGGCGCCGAAGGCTGCGTAGAGCAGCGGTGTTTGCAGGCTCGTCATGACATTTGATCCGCTGACTCAGCCATGACTGTTTTCATGTGATCGAGCTTGGTTCGCGCCTTGTCATAAGCCTCGATCGCCCTCATCGACTTACCGGAACTCCGTTGTTGTCAGGCGAACCGCCGGCTGCCTGCCTGATCCGGGCGATTTCCTGCTGAGCCGTAGCCGCCAACTGAGGTTCCGGATTGCTCGCCATAAGCTGTTCCAACAGTTCCAAGGCTTTAGCCGTATCCTCTTTGTGGCGGCTGTAGAGCAGAGCCATGTTTAACAATATACTGCCGTGACTTGGGTCGACTTGATAGGCTCGCTGGTAACTGTCCAGTGCCTGATCATACTTCCCGATCTGCTGATAGATGTTGCCCAGGTCACTCAAAACATGGAGGTTGTTCGGATCGACTTTCATGGCTTGTAAAAAAGTCTGATAGGCATCACGCACATTGCTGGTGTTCAGATAGAGATCACCCAGGCCGATCAGGGTTTGCAGATCGTTCGGATTGCTCGCCAGCATCGCCTTGTACTGGACAATCTGTTGCTGGACATCGGCCTGACCATGATCCTTGTCCACGTTTTTTGCCGGCCCGCCCGTGGCGAGAAAATAGACCGTCAGCAGCGAAACCGAGACCAGCAGCGCCCAGAAGAAACCACGCACGACGATTTCGCGCCGGGTTGTTATCGTCATTTCCACGATCAATCCTCCTTCACCCTAAGCCGTTTGTGCAAAACTTCGATCTTTGCCGACAGCTTCCGCTGCCGCTGGGCCAGCGCGACAACATAGCCGCTCAGGCCGATCCAGATCGCCATATACGCTAAAACCAGATACGTATCTTTCATGATTTTGTCCCATCTGTTTGAAGATCGTTGATCATGGCCTCCTGCAGAAACAAGGAGACGCGAAATTTATAAAGGCCGACCCAGAAGACCAGCATGGCCGCCATGCAAACCAGCAGGGTCACAAGCATCGAGGTCTCCAGGCCGACCGAATCGGCGCGGATGACGGTCGGGTGGATGCTGCGGAACAGCCGGGCCGACAGGAAAACGATCGGCACATCGACAAAGCCGACGATCGCCATCACGGCGGAAAAAGTGGCCCGCTTGCCTTCTTCATCAATCGCCGAGCGTAGAATCAGGCAGGAGGCAAAAATGAACCAGAGAATCAGCGAGGTGGTCAGACGAGGGTCCCAGGTCCAGAAAGTGTTCCAGATCGGCTTGCCCCAAAGTGAGCCGGTGATCAGCACTAACGTGGTCAGCACCACGCCTATTTCAACACTGGCCGCCAGCCGGGCATCCCAGATTCGCTGCCGATTACGCAGATACATGATGCCACTGATGCAGGCCACAAAAAATGACAGGAAAGCCGTCAAGGCCAGTGGCAGGTGAAAGTAGAAAATCTTCTGTACACTGCCCATGGTTTTTTCCAACGGCGAGTAAAAAAAGACCATGCCGATAGCTATGGGGATCAGCACAGCGGCAAGTCCGGGAAAGAGCGCGGAACGGTTGAAGGTTGTCATATCAGTCCTCCCTGAGGACAAAGGGGAAGAGTAAGTAGCCAGCTGCGGCAAAAACCACGCAGAACGCAGCCATCGGTTCCAGTTGGCCGCGCAGGTCGGCAAGGGGTTTTGCCGCCAGCGCCAGTGCCGTTGCTTTGACCGCCAGAGTCATCAGCGGCAGCAGCAGTGGAAACAGCAGGATCGGCAGCAATACCTCGTTGCGCCGGGTTCCGGCGGAGATCGCTGAAACCAGGGTGCCAGTCGTGGAGAAGCCGAAGTTGACCAGTACCAGGATGGGCAGCAGAGCAAGCGGGTCACCGCTGAGTCTGGCGCCGAACAGCACGAAAAAGATCGGCACCAGCACCAACTCCGCCAGCAGCATCAGACTGAAATTGACCAACGCCTTGGCGACGAAGATTTCACCGGAGGAGACAGGGCTGATCAGCAGCGCGGCGACGCAGCCATTTTCCTTTTCCCGGGCGAAGACCCGTCCCAGACCGAGTACCGAGGAAAACAGAATCGCCACCCAGAGGATACCCGCCCCCGCTTCGGCATCAATCTGTTTGCCGACGCCGTTGGCGATATTCAGCATCACCAGGATCAGCACGCCGAAAAAGGCCATCGATACCAGCGATTCTTTCTTGCGTAACTCGATGCGCAGATCTTTACCGCATAAAAAACGGATCTGGCGCAGGCTCTTCATTGCGCCTCCAGGTGCCGGAAGTAGAGATGCTCGAAAGTGGTCGGATCGACATCCGCTTTCTGTTGCAGGTAAACCAGTTCGCCACGCACAAGGATTCCGAGCCGGGTGGCGGATTCCATTCCCCGGCGCAGGTTGTGCGTCACCATTACGATGGTGCGTTTGCGGCTGTGCAGGGTCTGCAGTTGATCGCGCAGTACACTGGCCGCGTGTTCGTCGAGGCCGGTGTAGGGTTCATCAAGCAGCAGTAGCGCCGGGTCGTTGACCAGGGCGCGGGCAATGGTCAGGCGCTGCTGCATCCCGCGTGACAAGTTGGCCGCCAGCATATCGTAGCGGTCGGCCAGCTTGACTTCCTCAAGTAATTCCAGTGCCTTCTCCCTGGGCTGTTCAACACCGTAAAGTGTGGCATAGAACTCCAGGTTTTCGAGCACGCTCAAATCCTGATAGACGAAAGACTGGTGCGAGACCATGCCGAGTTGAGCACGATACTGTTCCGGGTGCTCCTCCAAATCGTAATCCTGCACCTTGACCTGTCCGGCACTCGGTCGCAGCAGGGTGGCGACGATCTTGAGCAGAGTCGACTTGCCGGCACCATTGGGGCCGAACAGGCAAAGGAACTCACCGCGCTGCAGGTCGAGATTGATACCGCGTAGTGCCTCCCGGCTGCCGTAGGATTTACGCAGTCCGCTGATGCGCAGGAATGATGACGGTTCACTCACAGTTGATTTAACCTTTTTTTTCGTCGTCCAGGCGTTTTTCAGCTTCGATCGCTTCGGCAGCCTTGAGGCTGTAAAGGGTCCTCAATTCTTCGTGATCGTCGGCGCTGATCTTGCCGGTAGCCAGTTCGAAATCGATATCCTTGATGGCCTTGAGATTGTGTCTTTTTTCCTGCTGGAGTGCTTCACGTCGCCGTTGGGCCACATCGATGTCAAGATGCAGCGGTTCAGCAGGGCGGAAAACCGGCCGCAGGGTATAGACTAGCAGCAAGACGCTGATCACCAGTAAAATCGCGTTTTCCATCAATCAATCCTCCTCATCCATAGCGGACAATTCTTTTTCGATCTGCTGCCGGGTCTTTTCATCAAGCTGAGCTGGCCGCCCGGAAGATCCGTTCTCTGCGGTCTGTTTGCGCCCTGCAGATCCCCAACGGCGAATAATTAGCAGCGCCACCGGGATACCAACCAGCAGGCCGATGAGCGGCCCGGTGTAGGCAACCAGATTGAAACCTTTTTTCGGTACCGTGGTGAGGATGCTGTCGCCGAACTGGGCCACGAAATAATCAAGGATTTCCGGTTTGGTCTTGCCTTCTTCGAGCATTCGGTCGATCGCCGCACGCATCTGGTCGCCGCCACTGCAGCGATCGACGACGAGCGGTTCACCAGGGCAGGCATAGCAGGTCAGGCTTTCTGAGACTTCCGTTTGAGTCAGTTCCGCAAAAACGGTTACCGGAACCAGAACCACCAGCAGCGTCAGCAGCAGTGCCGGAATTGCCCATGAGGTTTGTCGGTTCATGATGCTTTCCTCCTTGAGGGGATGATCGCTAAAATCCCGCCGATAACCATCAGGAAACTCCCGAACCAGATCCAGATCAGCAGCGGATTAACCGCTACCTTGAGGGTGATTTCATTGCCCTGGCCGATCCCCGGCATGGTGACATAAAGGTCTTGGGCCAGCGTCGAGCGAATGGCCACTTCGGTGGTCGGTTGCTTGGCGTTGATGTAGTAGCGTCGTTCCGCGTCAAGTTCGTCAATCCGGTTGCCATCGCGAAATACGCCGAGGGTTGCGGCATAGACGGTGCGGTTAAATTTCTCATACTGCCGGAAGCTTTCATATTTCAGCTCAAAGTCGCCAATACTCATCGACTCACCTTGGCGCAGGGTCCCCTGCTTTTCCAACTTGTAGGCAGAAGAAGCGGCGATACCGATGACCATCATGGCCAAACCGAAATGAACGATATGGCCACCGTAACGGCGACGCATCTTCCAGAGCAGCCTGAGCCCTGCCGAAGCGGATGACTCGCCCGTCAGCTTTTTCCGCGAACGGATGGCGGTCAGGTATTCCTGAACAATGGTGGCACCAACAAAGGCGGAGAGGAGGAAAGCGAGCAAAGCGTACGGTTGGGTGACGCCGAAGGCCAGCATGATGAACCCGCAGACCAGAGCCGTGAGCGCCGGACCCAGGAAGTTGCGCTTCAGGTTGGTTGCCGAGGCTTTCCGCCATCCGATCAGAGGACAGATGCCGGTCAGCAGCAGCAGGATTAAAAACAGCGGTGTATTCACCTGGTTGAAGAATGGTTGCCCGACAGTGATCTTGTTGCCGGTGACGATTTCCGACAGAATCGGAAAAATGGTGCCAAGCAGGGTGGCAAAGGCCAGCGCCAGCAGGACAACATTGTTGAACAGGAAGGTGCTTTCCCGTGACAGGTAGGACTCAATACTGCCAGGGGTCCTGAATTCACTGTAGCTTTCGGCCAGCAGGTAGATCCCTCCGATCATGGCGACCAACATGAAGACCAGAAAATAGCCGCCAAGGCCGGTCGAGCCGAAATCGTGGACTGACTGCAGAATGCCGCTACGGACCAGGTAGGTACCGAAGATACAGAGCAGAAATGTGAGTTGAATCAGCACCATGTTCCAGACCTTCATGATCCCGCGCCGCTCCTGAATAATCGCCGTGTGGATAAAGGCGGTCGACACCAGCCAGGGAATGAAGGAGGCATTTTCCACCGGATCCCAGGCCCAGTAGCCGCCCCATCCCAGTTCCACGTAAGCCCACTGACCGCCGAGAATGATGCCGATCGACAGAAAGATCCAGGAGAGTACATTCCAGGCGCGGGTCTTGCGGATCCAGTCCGCACCGGTATTGCCAGTGATCATCGCGGCGATCGCATAGGCAAAGGGGATAGTGAAGCCGATATAACCGAGAAACAGAGTCGGCGGATGGAAAATCATCCCCGGATTTTGCAGCATCGGGTTCAAACCCTGGCCATCACGCGGCAGAAAACCGAGGGTTTCGAACGGGCTGCTGACCGCACAGAGCAGGAAGAGGAAAAACGCCAGGGTTCCGGCCAGGACCAGGTAAACATAGGGCGTATTGCGATCGTCAGCTTCCCGACGATTGTTGAAAATCACCAGGGCGATGAACAGGCTCAGTACCCAGGCCCAGAATAACAGCGACCCCTTCTGTCCGGCCCAGAAGGCGGTGAGCTTGTAAAACAAAGGTAACGCCCGGTCGGAATAAGAGGCGACGTACTCGACCGAAAAGTTGTCGGTCAGGAACAGGTAGGCCAGGGCAATCGAGGCCAGGGTCGTGGCGATTGCCGCGCTGATCAGCGCCCGTTTGCCCGCCTGAACCAGTCGGACGTTGTTGCGAGACAGCCCGCACAAAAGCAGCCCCATCGACAACAAGGTAAAGAACAGCGCTGCCGCCTGGGAAAAATTACCGAACGTAATCACTGACGAGCCTCCTTGGGATTCTCTTGTTCAGATTCGTATTTGGAAGGGCACTTCACCAGCAAGGTGTCTGCCAGGAAGAGGTTTTTGTCCCTGTCGTAGGTGCCTTCGAGCAGCGCTTCGATTTCCGGTTCAAAAGCATCCGGTTTGGCGCCATTGTAAAGAGCGTCGATCACTTCCTGCGGATTGTTTTCGTCCTTGATTGAAAAGCGCAGAGACAGATCGCGCTGGTTGTAATCGATGCTGCCGTCAACCACCAGGCCACCGACCCGGACTGTTTGATCTGCGCCCAACTGCCGCCCCAGGGTCGAGGTCTTCAGTTCGCCGGCCGTCATGTAGTAGACGCTGGTGTTGGCCAAACCGCGATAAATCAGGAAACCAACACTGGCCAGCAACACCAGAACAGCAATCAGCACTTTTTTGTTCGATTTTTTCATTCGTTTCCGCTCTCCTTCGAGGTGTGAACGAAAGCCCCGAGGGGCACATCAACGGGAGACAATGAGCACAAGGTGTGCCAGAGGTGACAAACGCGGCAAAAAATCCAGACAAGTTGCTTGAATTATAAGGGAAACAACGACTGATGGAATTTTCAGGTGGGGCTGAAGCGTCTTGTTCTGTCTGCGACAAAAACGGCCTCTGCGACAAATAGTCGCAGCTTGGCTTCAGCTAATCGTTGAGTTTGCGCTGGATGGTTTTGCGGTTGATACCGAGGATCTCGGCGGCACGGACCCGGTTCCCTTCGCAACGGTCGAGAATGAAGCGGATATAATCGAGCTCGACTTCTTCGAGAGTTTTGTCGTCGGGCAGACAATAGCGATTTTCCGGCCGGATTTGCTGGCGCATCTCCTCTGGCAGATCTTCAAACTGGACCGTTTCGCTTTCACACAGATAAATACAACGTTCGACCATGCTGCGAAGTTCGCGTACGTTGCCGGGCCAGGAATAATCAATAAGAGCTCGCAATACCTCGGGTGGGAAGAAAATATCGCGGCCCTGGGCAACATGCTGGGCAAGAAAAGCTTCGATCAGCAGGGGGATATCCTCACGTCGTTGCCGTAACGGCGGGACCTCTATCTGAAAGGTGGCCAACCGGTAGAAAATATCTTCGCGAAAGGTCCCCACACTTGCTGCCTGGCGCAAGTCTCGATTGGTCGCGGAGACAATCCGTACATCGAAGCTGATATCGTTGGTACTGCCGACCGGGCGAATTTTTTTCTCCTGAATCGCTCGCAGCAGCTTGGCCTGCAAGGAGGTGGGCATTTCGCCGATTTCATCAAGGAACAGGGTGCCGCCGTTGGCCGCGATGAACAACCCGGGTTTTTGCTCCTGGGCGCCGGTAAAAGCCCCACGGGCATGGCCGAACAGTTCACTCTCCAGCAACCCTTCCGGGATTGAAGCGCAGTTGATGGGCACAAAGGGACCATCCTTGCGCGGGGACTCACGATGAATCGCCTGGGCGATAAGTTCCTTACCGGTACCGGTTTCCCCTTCGATCAACACGCTTCCTGTCGCCTGTGCGACTTTTTTTATCATCTCGAAAACCTGCTGCATGACGGCGCTTTTGCCAAGCAGTTGCTGGAAGCTATGGGGCCTGGCGACCCGCTCCGCCAGTTCCTTGACTCGCCGGCGCATACGCAGTTCCCGCTCGGCCCGTTTTACGGCAATCAGGATCTGCTCCATCTTGAACGGCTTGATGATGTAGTCATAGGCCCCTTTGTCAATGAAACCGATGGTGTCGTTGATGTCACCGAAGGCGGTAATCAGAATCACGAAGGGAGAAAAACCGCGACCGGATTTGATCCGTTCCAGCAGGCCGACTCCATCCATGCCGGGCATTTTGATGTCGGTAATTACGAGATGGAACTCACGCCGCTGCAGACAGTCCAAGGCGTCATCGGCTGAGGCG
>ENA-ORXD01000722-ORXD01000722.1-sediment-metagenome-genome-assembly--contig:-NODE-722-length-36842-cov-4.822685_pt1 | contig 36842 bp, 34 predicted proteins | sample MGYA00237862_ERZ511471 | MGnify/ENA metagenome assembly ERZ511471 | reverse complement strand
AAAAGAACAGTAATTTTCGAAGATGATCTAAACTAATAAATGTATTGATTATAGGATATTAACAATGTGCAGTTAATTAGAAAGTTTAATATTGTGTCGTCCGAAAAATGTGGCTAAAAATCATTCTTGGTTTTGTCTGATTTTAAAGTATAAGTAAATAGAATTAACTTATTATGAGTTATATATTTATATACTAAATAAATATAAGTAATGCCGAAACAATTGTAATAAGAATAACGAACCAGCGGTAAGCCGATTCCGGCATTTTTTTCACGACTTTTATTCCCAGAAATGCACCTGCCGCAATAGCAGGGAAAACAAGGATGTCAATCAGCAATGTTGGCCAATGAATGGTTTTCCAGACGAACACGTGGAGTGGAAATTTGGACAGGTTAATGATAAAAAAGAACCAGGCCGTTGTACCGATAAATACGTTCTTAGGCAAACGAAGAGCCAGAAGATAAATGGCAAAAATAGGTCCGGCCACATTGCCAATCATCGTGGCAAAACCACCAGCTAATCCCATTAGAGCAGCGAACCATGGACTATCCGGGATGAGTTCTTTTTTCGCCACCCGATCACGCCAAAGCATTAAACCGATAGAAACAAAAATGGTGATTGCTATTAGTCGCTTGAATTGTTCATCATTCACTTTTTCACCAACCCATAATGCAATCAATACACCGGCGAAAGCCCAGGGCAAAGCCCGAAGCAGATGCTTCCAATTGGCATGTCGGTGATAGTAGCTGACAGCGAATATATCTGCAAAGATGAGGATTGGCAGGAGAACCCCTGTGGATTGCTTTCCACCGAATATGGTAGCCAGGATAGGAACTACCACCATGGATACACCAGGAATTCCGACTTTTGACATTCCAATGAGCATTCCGCTTAGGGCGATCAGAATCCACTGCAGCATTGTAAGGTGAAAAGATTCAAGCAGGTTAATCATAAAAATGGATTATAATTTTGCTCAAAATTAAGATTAATTCAGGGGTTTTGTAATTTTAGAACTTTACTGAATAAGATATTCAAATGAATCAAACGATTAACCGCCGTCGTTTTATGGCTACCACGTTGTCTGTTTTGGCTGCAATTTCATTTCCTTCTTTTGCTTTTGGGCGGAGGAAAGGGAGAGCCCTTCGTTTTGGCATCCTGACTGATATTCATTATGCAGATCGGAATCCCAACGTGGAAAGTGGACGCTATTACCGCCAGTCGTTACAGAAAGTGCGCGAATGTGTTGAGGTGATGAATCGCGAGAAGGTGGATTTTCTGATTGAAATTGGTGATTTGAAGGATCAGGGCGATCCGCCGGATGAAAGTGAAACGCTGAGCTATCTGGCAGCCATTGAGTCGGAGTTGCAGGAATTTAGCGGACCTGTTTTTCATGTGCTTGGCAATCATGACATGGATAGCCTTTCCAAAATTCAATTTCTTGATCAAATTACGAATGAAGGTCAGTACGATTCGCTCAACTATTACTCGTTCTCCAGTCATGGTTATCATTTTGTGGTACTCGATGCCAACTATTCAATTGATGGGTCGGATTATGATCATGGTGATTTCGACTGGACAAAAGCGTTTATTCCGCATCGTCAGTTGGAATGGCTGCGTACCGATTTGGCTTTGACGGGTAAGCCGGTCATCGTTTTTATCCATCACCAGCTCGATTCACCCAAGGTTCCGGACAAAAGGCATTGTCCGGTGAATGCAGATGAAGTCCGTCGGATTTTGGAAGATTCGGGAAAAGTGAAAGCGGTTTTCCAGGGACATTACCATAAGGGAAGTTTCTCAGAAATCAATGGTATTTTTTATTACACCTTAAAAGCCGTGGTGGATGGAGAAGGACTGGAAAATAATAACTATGCGATTGTTGAATTGAATGATGAAAATCTTATCAAAGTCAGAGGATTCCGAAAGACAAAAGATCAAACTTTCGAATAAGTGAAGAAAATATTATTTTCAATTGGATGGGAATAGTCCTATTTGACGTGATAGTTGAGTCTAGTAGATTAAAAACATTTAAAATAAGTAATTTGTGTAATCATAGTAAATGAAATTAGAAACTCATTTCTACAGCTTTTATTTCCTTTTCAGAATAATTTTTAAACCATTCCTTTAACTTTTCACGAGCTAGTTTTCGGTGTTTTTCGGTGATATTGTCTTTGAGCAGAGAAAGAGCCAGAAACAAGACTGTTACATCATCAGTAAAACCAATCAGTGGCGCAAAATCAGGGATGACATCCGCCGGAAAGATAAAATATCCCAAAGCGCCGGCTAGGTAAAGCTTATTCTTCAGCGAAACGTCCGGATCATATAACATATTGTAAAGTAGCAATGCCGGATAAACTACCTTGATACCCGCTTTGTTCCCATAGTTTTTAAGCTTTTCCCGAAAGGAGGACGGAGAGTAATATTTCGTAAAATCACGCAATCGCATGAAACGAATATAGGGAAATCATCAGAAACGCAAAAACTTTCTATTTCAGACTGATGTCGCTGTAATCAACCCTGATGTCCGAATACTTGTCCACAATGCGTTCCAATATTTCCAGAACCTGGGTGTGTTCTTCAGCCCGAAGAAGCTCAATCCTCAACTCTCTGAAATCGGGAACACCAGGAAAATAGCGGGCAAAGTGGCGGCGCATTTCTAGTATAGCCTGTTTTTCGTACTCCTTCCACGAAAGTGATTGTTCCATTTGCTCTTTAATAACTTCTACAATTTCGGGAACAGTTGGAGGCGGTAACATTTCTCCGGTTTGAAAATAGTGTTTGATTTCGCGAAAAATCCAGGGACGTCCAATGGCACCACGTCCAATCATCAGGCCATCCACACCTGAAATCTCATGGGCTTCCTTCGCTTTTTCCGGGCCGTTGATGTCTCCATTGCCGATAAGTGGAATTTTGAATCGTGGATTGCTTTTCACTTTACCAATCAATTCCCAGTCGGCCTGACCAGTATATAATTGTTGCCGTGTGCGTCCGTGCAGGGCCAGTGCCTGAATTCCGACATCCTGAAGTTGTTCGGAAACGTCGACGATGGGTTTATCGTTGTCATCCCAACCAACGCGGGTTTTTGCCGTTACCGGAAGATTGACGGCCTTCACAATTTGACGGGCCATTTCAATCATTTTGGGAATATCACGCAGCAAACCGGAACCGGCACCTTTACCGGCAATTTTTTTCATCGGACAACCAAAATTGATATCGATGTAATTCGGATGGAACGTTTCAGCCAATTTGGCGGCTTCAACCATAGAGTCGATATTGGCGCCATAAATCTGGATAGCAATGGGGCGATCAAACTCGAAAAGCGTCATTTTTCGCATGGTTTTTTGCACATCGCGAATCAGCGCTTCGGAAGAAATAAATTCGGTGGACATCACATCGGCTCCGTATTTTTTGCAGATATACCGGAACGACTTGTAAGTCACGTCTTCCATCGGTGATAAAAACAATGGCATTTCGCCCAGTTCGAGTTCCCCAATCTTCACAATACCAGTTTTTTAAAATTTGCGTGCAAATATAAAAATTATTTGTTCGCCATTATTCCGGAACAATAATAGTCGAATTTCAGTTTCATTAACCTGATGTAAGCAACTGCTTTGCGTTCGAATGTTAACTTTGCCAACGAAATAGCTGTTGGCTGAAATTTTCAGTTTACAAGCAACATCTGATAATAGCAACTTAAAAATTGAACGAGTGAAATTCCGATTGTTACGTACTTCCGGTCCATTTACCCAGTTGATGTTTGCCACCTTGGTTGTGGTGGTTTGTGCCCTTATTGCTCTTTTTGGAGGCTTTGTCCTGGCAATGCCTTTGTTCCATCTTGGAATAGGTGAGATGGGCTCCGTTATGAGTAATTTTTCTTCTCCGGAAGGAATTGCGTTGATGAAGTATTTCCAGTCAGTTCAGGCCATCGGAATATTTGTTATTCCGCCATTCATCATTGCCTGGGTGCTGAGTGAACGACCGATTGGTTACCTGCATCTTGACAAGATAACGACACTTAAAAGTATTATTCTGGTCATTGTCCTGGTTTATTTCGCCAGCCCCGTTATTAATTGGATGGCTGAGGTTAATTCGGGATTGCAGCTTCCCCACTGGCTTTCGGGAGTTCAGGACTGGATGAAAGCCTCGGAAGATCAGGCTGACCAGATTACCAAAGCCTTTTTAAAAGTCGATGGTTTGGGTGGTATGTTCTTTAATTTATTCATGATTGGACTACTGCCGGCGATTGGCGAAGAATTGCTTTTTCGAGGCATTGTTCAACGTATATTGAAGGATTGGACAAAGAATGCACATTTAGCCATATGGGTGAGTGCCGCATTGTTTAGCGCGCTGCACATGCAGTTTTTTGGTTTCATACCGCGCATGATGCTGGGAGCCTTGTTCGGTTATCTGCTCGAATGGAGTGGCTCTCTCTGGATTCCAATGATTGGGCATTTTATAAATAATGGATCTGCAGTTGTATTATCCTACTTGATTGATAAAGGTTTGGTGAGTTCCAATTTGGATAAAGTGGGCACTCCGGACGGGCATGGAACGTATCTTGCCATTCTCAGTCTCATTTTCGTAATGGTACTGCTACGGTCGTTTTATGTACAGGTTCGCGGACCCGGTGAATTGTGGCCTACCCGGGAAGATCCGGGAGCTACAATCGACTAAAAAGAAAGGTTCGTTTGCATTTTATTGGCTTCGATCTTCTTTTTCTCGCTGGGGCGGAAAAAGTAAACTACGCCATATTCCTGCGACTTGATACGTTTTTCCTCATCGGAATAATGTCCAAAGTGCAGTTCAACCTCGTTCCATATATTCAGAATCAGTTCGTCGGCTTCTTTGCGCATTTGGGCCACTTTTTCCGACCAACGAGCAGTATTGCTCTGCAGGGTCTTCTGGAAATGGTATGCATCGGCAAACTGGTCATACTTCACTTTTACCACAGCAATGCCGGGATTGTAAATGGGACTTCCACCATGCATGCTTCGCTGCTGTTCTCCCTCAATAATCTTTTTTCCCCACTCCAATAAGTCCGATTCAAGGATTAATGACGGCAGTTTTTGAGTCTGGGTATCCATCCCATAATATTCCCTCACTTCAGGCTTTATTTCGCCTCTAATGATGCAAAAATTGAGTACCTGAATAAAGTGTGAGACGTAAAGCCGCGCTTTCTTTACCACGTCGGTGTATTTGCGGCTGTTGGCCGATTGCTGTCTTTTGGCCTGTTTTAGTTGAAGGATGGCACTTTCGAAGCCTGGAAAGAAGGCACGTGCCCGGGTTAGTGTGGCTGTTGAAAAAGCCAGGTTATCAATCGACTTCTGGAGGGCGATGTCGGTTGCAGCCTTTAGAGCCCGCAAGCGGGCCTGATCAGTGTTGGGTAATCTGCGATAAGGCATGAGCAAGCTATTGTTTTGAATACGAATTGTGCGACCGAAGCGAAGTTATAAAAAATGCAATGGAATTCAATATTCGCCTTGGGGTTTAACAATAACTTCAGAAACCAGCTACGATATAAAACAAAAAAAGGCTTTCCGCAGAGGAAAGCCTTTCATCTATTGCTTGCTTGAAAAGAGCTTGTTAATCAGAGAATTTCGCCTTCAAATATTCCCGGTTTAAACGGGCAATATGTGAAATGGAAATATTTTTCGGACATGCCAGTTCGCAGGCACCTGTATTGGTACAACCCCCAAATCCGAGCTCATCCATTTTAGCCACCATGGCTTTGGCGCGACGCTTGGCCTCTACTTTTCCCTGTGGAAGTTTGGCAAATTGTGAAACCTTGGCAGCCACAAACAGCATAGCCGATGAGTTTTTACAGGTAGCAACACAGGCGCCGCAACCAATACAAGCCGCTGCATCCATGGCTTCTTCTGCGTCAACCTGGGCAATCGGGATGGTATTTCCATCAGGTACACCACCGGTATTGACCGAAACGTAACCGCCTGCCTGCTGTATTTTATCGAAAGCCGTACGGTCAACAATCAGGTCTTTAATAACCGGGAAAGCACCGGCGCGCCATGGTTCAACGGTGATGGTCTGTCCATCTTCGAATTTCCGCATATGCAGCTGGCAGGTCGTAATTTCGCTGTCCGGTCCGTGCGCATGACCGTTGATGTACATGGAACACATTCCGCAAATTCCCTCGCGGCAATCGTGGTCGAACGCAATCGGGTCCTTGCCTTCGCGGATAATTTGGTCGTTCAGGATGTCGATCATTTCGAGGAACGAACTTCCCTGTGAAACATTTTCCACCTCGTAAGTTTCAAACCGACCTTTATCGGAGGGATTGTTTTGCCTCCAAACCTTGACGTATATTTTCTTTAAGATTTTATCAGCCATTTTCTTAATTATTTAGATTTAAGTAAGATGTATTCGAAAGGTATTCTTCCGGATACTGGTACTTAACTCTTATTTATAACTTCTCTGGGTGAGTTTCACGTTCTCGAATACCAGCTCTTCGCGGTGCATAACCGGGTCTTTACCTTCGCCCTGGAATTCCCAGGCTGAAGCATAACAACCGATTTCATCGTTACGTTTGGCTTCACCGTCCTCGGTAACTGATTCTTCACGGAAGTGACCGCCGCATGATTCGTTGCGGTTCAGAGCATCACGTGCCATCAAATCACCGATATCAATGAAATCGGCCAGACGACCGGCTTTTTCAAGTTCAGGATTGATGTTGTTCATTTCACCGGGGATGCGCACATTGCTCCAGAACTCTTTCTTGAGTTCGGCAATTTCTTCGATAGCCTTTTTCAGACCTTCTTCGTTGCGTGACATACCCACATATTCCCACATGATGTGGCCAAGTTTTTTGTGGAAGTAATCCACCGGCTGATCACCCTTGATGTTGTAGAGTTTTTCCAACCGGCCGGTTACATTCTTCTCGGCTTCTTCAAATTCGGGAGTATTGGTATCGATCTTCGGAACCATGATTTCACCGGCCAGGTAGTCACCAATGGTGTAAGGCAGGATGAAATAACCGTCGGCCAGTCCCTGCATCAATGCAGAAGCTCCGAGGCGGTTGGCACCGTGATCTGAGAAGTTAGCTTCGCCAATGGCGTACAATCCTGGAACAGAAGTCATCAGGTTGTAATCAACCCAGGTTCCGCCCATGGCGTAGTGAATAGCCGGATAAATCTGCATCGGATTTTCGTACGGATTTACGTCAGTAATCTTTTCGTACATCTGGAAAAGGTTACCGTAGCGTTTCTCGATGGTATCGCGACCCAGACGCTCAATGGCATATTTAAAATCGAGGAATACCGCTTTGCCTTCTGCATTCACACCGAAACCGGCATCACAACGTTCTTTGGCTGCGCGTGATGCAACATCGCGGGGAACGAGGTTACCATATGACGGGTAACGACGCTCGAGGTAGAAGTCGCGGTCTTCATCTTTGATATCGTTTGCACTGATTTCGCCTTTACGGAGACGTTCAGCATCTTCTTTTTTCTTAGGAACCCAAACCCGTCCGTCATTACGTAGCGATTCGGACATCAATGTCAGTTTCGATTGCTGTGAACCGTGAACCGGAATACAGGTCGGGTGAATCTGTACGTAACAAGGATTGGAGAAGTAAGCACCGCGCTTGTACGCCTGCCATGCGGCAGAGCCGTTACAACCCATAGCGTTGGTCGACAGGAAGAATACGTTTCCGTAACCTCCGGTTGCCAATACTACAGCATGAGCACCAAATCGTTTGACTTCGCCGTTTACCAGGTCGCGGGCAACAATTCCGCGGGCTTTTCCGTCGATAACTACCACATCAAGCATTTCGTGACGGGCAAATATTTCAACGCTTCCGGCATCAATCTGGCGGTTGAGAGCAGAGTAGGCACCCAGCAGCAACTGTTGGCCGGTCTGTCCACGAGCATAGAAGGTACGGCTTACCAGCACACCACCGAATGAACGGTTGGCCAGTGTGCCTCCGTATTCACGTGCAAACGGTACGCCTTGTGCTACGCACTGGTCAATGATATTGGGAGAAACTTCGGCCAGACGGTGAACGTTCGCTTCACGGGAACGGTAGTCACCACCTTTGATTGTATCGTAAAACAGACGATAAACCGAGTCGTTATCGTTCTGGTAGTTTTTTGCAGCGTTAATACCGCCCTGAGCGGCAATGGAGTGGGCGCGGCGGGGACTGTCCTGGTAACAGAATGCTTTTACATTGTATCCCAGTTCGCCAAGCGATGCAGCAGCCGATGCTCCGGCCAGTCCGGTTCCCACAACGATGATGTCGAGTTTCCGTTTATTGGCAGGACTTACTACGCGAATAGCTTCTTTATGACGAGACCACTTTTCGGCCAATGGGCCTTCAGGTATTTTGGAATCTATGTTGCTCATGTCTTAAATGTCTTTAAGGTTCAATTAAAACTTAATGAGGAAATACAGCGGGATGTAGACAAATCCGGCACCAATGATGAAAGCCACCAGGTGAGCCAGAAACTTCAGTCTTTTCATCCAATTGCTGTTATTCAGGCCAATGGTTTGGAAAGCGCTCCAGAAACCGTGTGAAATGTGGAGCCCGACCAGAATACCTCCGATAATGTAAATGATATCGTAAACCGGATAATTGATGAAGAGGTTGGATACCAGTGCATAAGTGTTGTGAACTCCGTCATCAAGGCCGGGAGCCGGCTGATCCAGCAGCGGTGCTCCGGTGAATTTGATTTTCACGTAAAAGTTGAAAAGGTGAATGATCAGGAAGATCAAAACCATGCCACCTAAAATGAACATGTTTTTGGCTGGTGCGTACCATTTTAACAGGTTATCACCGGCTCGGTAACTTTTGGGTCTCGCCTTCATGTTTTCAAGGGTGATCCAACCCGACCAAATAATGTGGATAACGAAACCAAGTGCCAGGATAGGTTCCATTATTTTAATAATTGGATTAGTCGCCATGAAATGCGCGGCCTCGTTGAACAAGATTCCCGAGTCGTTAAACGTCAGAAACAAGTTCAGAGTGAGGTGAACAAACAGGAAAACAATCAGAAAAAGTCCTGTTAAGCTCATAAAAAACTTCCGCCCAATCGAGGCTTTCATGAAACTGCTCATAAGTCCTTGTTTTAAGTAAATTATTCCATGTATGATTTGTGTTGCAAAAAAATCCTCACAAATGTAGATGATGGTCATATGCTAAACAACATAACCCGAGGGAAACCAAATAATTTATACTGTTTCTATAAATCCGCAGAAATTATCTGTCCTGACCTTCAATCTGGCTGTTTTCCGGCTGTTCAACCGAAAAATTCAAAAATTTTTCTAAAAATAATCTTTTCTCTTCGATGAAGCCCACATGACCGCAATTTTCCAACCCGATATAAGTGGCATTTCGGATGTGATGAGCTTCGCTCCATTGCTTGGAGGCTGACAATATTCTATCCTCCTCACCAGCAATCATCAACACCGGAAACGAGGCGGAATTTAGAAAATCAATGTATGATGGCCTTCCCATAATCGCCCGGATAGCACGAATCGCTGCATCGGCAGAAACGCGGGAAGCCATTTCACGCAATTGCTGGTGTATTTCCGGAAACCTTTCCTGGTTGCACGGAGCAAAGTTGTTGTGCAATGAGTTTCGGATAATTAATTCCAAGCGTCCTTTTTCAATCAATCCAATTTCCCGACGGCGCAGGTTCAAATGACTTTCCGAAGCCTTATCGGCCGAGGCATGCAAAAGCGTTAACCATTTTACCCTTTCGGGGAAGAGGCTGGCAAAAGCCAGGGCATTATAACCGCCCATTGAATGCCCAACCCAGATTGCTTTTCCCGTAAGTCCGGCATCCTCCATCAACAAATGCAGCTCTCGCGCAAAATCGATGAATGAATAACCTTCCGGTGGAAGATCGGAATCTCCGTGTCCGGGAAAATCAACTGTCAGAATTTCATATTTGCTTGATAATTCCGGAAGTAAATCGTCGAAAATGGATGAAGATTCTAGGTATCCATGAAGCAAGACCATTAGTTCACCTTTTCCCGAAAGGGAGTAGGATAATTTACGCTCATCGGAGAGACGGTAAAGTTGGGTTTGGTTCATCCGCGCAAATTAACACATTTCTGCCTTTTCCTAAGGTGAATTCAGTGCAATTTATCGGGTCAAATGAGCACATACCTGATGTTTTGGAACATCCTTTTATGCAGATATGAAAATAACTAATTACAACAGGTCAATAATCATTCGATTTTGGATTTTGCTTACGATAGAATGCCTCCGAGCGCATAAAATACGTATGGAACAAAAGGTTGGACTTCAGCACGGTTTACGCTCTCAAAAGCGGTTACTTTCCCAACGAATTTCCGTGTACCTTTTTTGTCTGATATTCTAAATCGTAACGCTATGGAAGAGAATTTAGTCAACTGGTTCGAAATACCAGTAGCCGATTTTAATCGGGCCAGAAAATTTGACGAAGCGCTTTATGAAAAGCCTGTTTACGTAGATCCCCGGTTTGGTGAGACGATGGGGTTTCTCCCCATGAAGCCACAAAGTCAAGGTGTGTGGAGTCATTACTTTATTCGATGATATTCAGCCTGTTGGTTCTGTAGTCATTGTTTACCTGAATGGCGGTGATGATTTAACCACTATAATGAAAAGGGTAGAACCTGCAGGAGAAAAGGTAACCATCCCCAAAACGAAGATCACCGACGAAAGCGGATATTTTGCCGGATTTACTGATTCAGAAGGAAATCATATTAGGATTCACTCCCGGCATTAAACATCTTAAAAACAATTTTTTGTTTAAAAATTTCAATAAAAATTTAAACAAAACTAATTAATATGATGTTTTCTTTCTAACAAAACCGGCCAAATGAAGAAGACATTATTGTTTTTCATTGCCTTATTGATATCACCAGCAATCTTCGGTCAGGAGAATAATGGCGCAGTAAAAGGAAGGATCTATGATGTTAGCAATAACGAACCTGTCCCTTTTGCGAATATCATCGTGTTTGGAACAAACACCGGAACCACTGCCGATGCAAATGGAAACTTTAAGCTGACAGGCTTAGCGCCTGGTTTTATCAAATTGCAAGTCTCTTCAGTTGGATACCAGATTAATATTACCGAAGCTTTTCGGGTGACCAATGCAGGTGCGTCGGAAATTAATATCTCGATGGAAGAATCAACTGTCAGCCTGGATGCGATAACTGTAAAGCCGTCGCAGTTCCGCAAACGGGAAGAAAGTCCGGTTTCGTTGCGAAGCATTGGCATCGATGAGATTGAAAGGAATCCGGGGGGAAACCGCGATATTTCCAGGGTCATTCAGAGTTATCCGGGGGTTTCTTCTACGCCTGCTTACAGGAATGATGTGATTGTTCGTGGTGGCGGTCCTTCCGAGAACCGCTTTTTCCTCGATGATGTAGAAATTCCCAACCTGAACCATTTTGCCACACAGGGAGCCTCTGGCGGACCGGTGGGGATTATCAATGTTGATTTTATTCGCGAAGTGGATTTTTATTCCGGTGCTTTTCCGGCCGACCGCGGAAACGCGTTGAGTTCGGTGCTCGAATTCAGGCAGAAAGACGGGAATAGTGATAAAATGAAATACCGGGCCACATTGGGCGCTTCCGATTTGGCGCTGACGCTTGATGGTCCGTTGTCGCAAAATACCACCGCCATTTTCTCTGCACGTCGATCTTACTTGCAGTTTCTTTTCAGTGCTTTGGAACTTCCTTTTCTGCCTACTTACAACGATTTCCAATTCAAAGTTCGAACAAAAATCGATGACAAAAATGAAATTTACGTTACAGGCATTGGAGCACTCGATCAGTTCAGGTTAAACACAAAGGCCGATGATACAGAGGAGCAACGCTATTTGCTGGGCTACCTGCCGGTGAACAAACAGTGGAGTTACGCGACAGGAGCTGTTTACAAGCATTATCATGAAAAAGGTTACGACACCTGGGTGCTCAGTCAGAACCGTCTCAATAACATTCAGTATAAATATCAGAATAATGTGGAAATACCGGAAAACCTGATGCTCGATTACAATTCGTATGAGCGGGAGACACGCTTCCGGTACGAGCATAATTATACCGCGGGTAACGGTTTCCGGCTGAATTATGGGGCAGGTTTGCAGTATGCTGAATACTTTAACCGTACTTACCGGAAAAACTTCATTAAAGGGCAATTGAACGAGCTTAACTACCGGACGGACTTGTCATTCTGGAAGTATGCTTTCTTCGGACAGTTGAGCCGTCATTTCCTCGACGAGAGACTGGTTTTGTCCTTGGGTGTACGAACTGATGCGAACAACTACTCGTCGCAGATGAATAATTTGTTGAAACAGCTTTCGCCGCGTTTTTCAGCCAGTTACAATTTTACGCCTTCCTTTTCGGTAAGTATGAATACCGGCCGCTATTATCAGTTGCCATCGTACACAACCATGGGTTACCGTGATAATTCGGGTGTGCTGGTCAACCGGGATAATGGGCTGAAATACATTTCGGTGAATCATTATGTAGCCGGAATAACGTGGCAGCCGCAACCCGACCGGCAATTATCGGTAGAAGGTTTTTACAAGGGGTACGGCGATTATCCGTTCTCGGTTACCGATTCGGTTTCGCTGGCCAGCAAAGGTGCTGACTACGGAGTTTATGGAGATGAAGAAGTATTGCCCATCAGTAACGGGCGGGCCTACGGTTTTGAGATTTTGGGGCGCGACAAAGATATACTTGGTTTCAACACAGTATTCTCTTACACGTACGTTCGAAGTGAATTCCGCGAAGGCAATGGGAAATACATCCCGGCTTCATGGGACAACCGCCATATTTTCAACATTACCGCTAGTAAAAGCTTCAAGAAAAACTGGGACTTTGGTTTCAAATGGCGTTATGTTGGCGGTGCACCTTACACTCCCTGGGATATGGAAACTTCATCGCTTCGTACGGCCTGGGATGCCCGTGGACGTGGTTACCTCGATTACAGCCGGTACAATCAGTTTCGACTGAAGGCGTTTCATCAGCTCGATTTTCGGGTGGATAAATCCTATTATTTTCCGAAATGGTCGCTGATGTTATACGTCGACGTGCAGAATGCATACAATTTCAAGGCCGATCAACCGGCCGACCTGGTTTTGGTGGAAGATGCCAACGGATTTCCGGTAATTGATCCCAACGATCCACGTCGGTATGAATTGAAAACCATTAATCCGGAAAGCGGAACGGTGCTACCCACTATTGGCATCATGATTGAATTTTAATCCCGGCAGGAAAAATAAAAAAGTGGCGACACCCGAAGATATCGCCACTTTTGGAACATTGTATGGACTTGAAAAAAATTTACATTCCTAAACGCTCTTTGATGAGCACCGGAATTTCGGTTGGCTTTTTGGCCACCGGAACGCCGGCTTCTTCAAAAGCTTTAATTTTCTCGGCAGCTGTACCGCTTCCGCTTGAAATAATGGCACCGGCGTGTCCCATGCGTTTTCCGGGAGGTGCTGTTTGACCAGCGATAAAAGCTACTACCGGTTTGGTTACCTTCTCCTGGATGTATTTGGCTGCCCGTTCTTCAGCATCACCACCAATTTCACCAATCAGCACGATGGCTTCGGTTTGCGGATCATTCTCGAACATTTCCAGAAGCTCTTCATAATAGAGTCCGGCAACCGGGTCACCGCCAATACCCACACAGGTGCTCTGTCCCAATCCGTTAGTGGTCAGCTGGTTCACCATTTCGTAGGTGAGGGTGCCACTACGGCTCATCAGACCTATATTACCTTTTTTGAAGATATTTCCGGGAAGGATACCAGCTAAAGCTTCACCAGGAGTTACCAAACCAGGACAGTTTGGTCCAATCAGTTTGGTACCGTTCTTTTTCAGATAAGGCATCAATTCTACCATATCAAGGGTTGGAACACCTTCAGTGATAGCAATGACCAGTTCGATTCCGGCCTGAGAGGCTTCATAAATGGCGTCAGCCGAAAATGCCGGCGGAACAAAAATGATGGTTGCGTTGGCCTTCGTTGCTTTTACCGCTTCTTCCACTGTATTGAAAACCGGAATGTCGCCGACTTTTTGACCGCCTTTACCAGGTGAAACACCGCCTACAACATTGGTTCCGTATTCTTTCATTTTTTGTGCATGGAAACTACCGTCACGACCAGTAATTCCCTGTACAATGAGGCGGGTATCTGAATTGATTAGAATGCTCATTTGATTTGAATTAAAAATTGAAACAAAGGGTAAATCAGTTTATTAAATTAAAGAAAACGTTCATTAAACTGTCTGGCTGGCCATTTCGATGGCTTTTTCAGCAGCTTCGCCCATGGAAGCAACTGTTACCAGGTTGGTTTTCTTCAAAATTTCCAAACCTTCAGCAGCATTGGTACCTGACAGGCGAACCACAATCGGGATTTTCACATCCATTTGGTCCAGCGCTGAAATAATACCTTTGGCTACATCGTCGCAACGGGTGATACCACCGAAAATATTGATCATAACGGCTTTCACATTTTGGTCGGCCAACAGCAGGTTCATGGCATCAATTACCTTCTGAGGATTTGAGCTACCACCAATATCAAGGAAGTTAGCGGGTTCGCCACCATAAATTTTGATAATGTCCATGGTAGCCATTGCCAGTCCGGCACCGTTTACCATACAGCCGATGTTGCCATCGAGCTTGATGAACGTAAGGCCTTTTTCCTTTGCTTCAATTTCTGTTTTTTCGTCTTCGGTCGGTTCGCGCATTTCAAGCACTTCCGGCTGACGGAACAGTGCATTATCGTCGAAATTCATTTTGCCGTCAAGCGCCATCAGGTTGCCATCAGCAGTAATCACCAGAGGATTGATTTCAGCCAGTGAAGCATCGGTATCGATAAACAAACGATAAAGCTTTTCGAACAAATCGGCACCTTGACGAACCAGTTTGATGTCATTAAAAAGCTTGAAAGCAATCTGGCGAGCCTGGAAAGGCATCAGGCCAATTTCGGCATCGATAATAAATTTGTGAATGGCATCGGGGTTTTCCTTGGCAACTTCTTCAATTTCGACACCGCCCTCGCTACTGGCCATGAAAACAACTGATTTGGAATTCCGGTCAATGGTCAATCCTACATAAAATTCATCGGTGAATGAAATAGCTTTAGCCGTCAGCACCTTTTCTACGGTGTAACCTTTGATGTCCATACCGAGAATCTGATTGGCTGCATTAACCAGTTCTTCTTTGGTTTTTGCCAGTTTTACACCACCGGCTTTACCGCGTCCTCCGGCGAGAACCTGGGCTTTTACCACAACGGGCAATCCCAGTTTTTCAGCTGCTTTTTCCACCTCTTCAACTGAATGACAGAGAATTTCATCCGAGACAGGGATCTCATAATCGGCAAATATCTCCTTTGCCTGGTATTCGTGAATTTTCATTTAATGCTGGTTGTTAGAGTTTTTAACTAACTATTTGAATAAATTCTTACGTTAACTCAATATGTTACTTGGGGTTTTATGTAAAATTGCCCACTCAAAATAAGCCTCTAAAGTATTGAAAAATATGAATAAATAAATATGTTGTATATCACATGAAACGGGTATGAAAAAGTGTGATTGTGCCCTTAAATGAAATCCGCTACCTTTAGAGGGTTTTCAATCATTAACAAAAGAATAGGTGATTGGTTTTACCTATAGTGAATTCATTTATCCATAGTAAATAATTGCTTATGCGTTCACACGAAATTGATTATCGTATTGTTGGAGGAGACCTTCAGTTTGTGGAGGTGGAACTGGATCCGGGAGAAACGGTGATTGCCGAAGCCGGAGCCATGATGTACATGGAAGAGTCGGTGAGTTTTGAGACCCACATGGGGGACGGCTCACAGGCCAATCAAGGTGTGTTGGGTAAACTATTGTCGGCCGGTGGTCGGTTACTCACCGGAGAATCGCTTTTTCTAACGCATTTCACACAACGTGGATTTGGGAAAGGACATGTAGCATTTGCGGCTCCTTATCCGGGAACCATTATTGCTATCGACCTGCCAAACCACGGAGGTTCCATTTTGGCCCAGAAAGACGCCTTTTTATGTGCTGCCTATGGAACGAAAGTAGGGGTCGCATTAAACCGGAAGTTGGGAGCCGGATTTTTCGGAGGAGAAGGCTTCATTTTACAACGATTCGATGGTGATGGAAAAGTATTTGTTCATGCCGGCGGTACCGTTGTCGAGAGGCAGTTAAATAATGAAACACTGAAAGTGGATACCGGATGCATTGTGGCATTTGAGCCTTCGATTGATTTTTCAATTGAAGCGGCAGGTGGTCTCCGATCGATGATATTTGGAGGCGAAGGAATTTTTCTGGCCACTTTGCGCGGAACCGGTAAGGTATGGTTGCAATCAATGCCTGTTAGCAAGCTGATTAAAGCCTTGGCACCGGGAGGCAAGAACCGTGGAAAGGAAGATCGCTCGATTCTGGACGATCTTTTCGAGCGTTAAAATATTAGACAAAACGCCGGGGATTGCTTTAATCTCCGGCGTTTTTCTGATCTGTCTAAATATTTACTCTACTCTACTTTTAGTTGTGTTGTTTTGTGAAACCAGGTGCCATCCAGATTGATCCCTTCCACATGAACCTGATATGTCGATTTCAGTTTGCTCGTCTTGAAATCAAGTTCTGCTTTTCCTTTATCGTTAGTAAATATAACTGGTGCCCAAAGTAAAGTCGTCTCCATATTGTATTTACTCTTGCCAATGGGCAGAGGTGAAAATTTTCTTGACACTCGCAAACCATTATCATACTCGGGGCCTTTCACCTCCACCTTTTGTGTTGGTTCTCCTCTCTTAGTGGTAATTTCTATTACACCCACCGAATTCAATCCAGTGTATTTGGCCACATCTGAAAGTTTAGTTGACACATTGATGTCTTCTACAGTGATTGGCGGTATATTGCTTAAAACGGAAGCCTGAGTCCCTAATTGCTGACCATCAACTACAATCAAGGCCCCTCCCTGATACAGCAGGCTGTTGTGTGCATTTTTGAATACGATTTTATCGCCCATCAAATCAAAGGGTTTAATCATGTTGATGATGTCGAGCAGGTTAGATGATTGATCGAGATAAGATTTCCAAAAGTCATTGCGTTTTTTGGAATTGAATGATTCAAGTTGTTTGTCGGGAACAGAAGCAAAAAGGTCGGGATTTTGCTCAAAATACCACGCTTGAAGCAGGCTCATTTCTGATTTCCACGGGTCTTCTTCCGGTTTGCTTCGTAAGTAATTTATAACCTTTTCTGCAAAGCTTTGGTCGAGTTTTACAGTCAGGTCCTTCTTTCCGGAATCGTCTGTAGCGGTGATGGTCAAATCATTGGGATTGGACAATAGTGGCGAGTCGATGGTGAAGTGACCTTTTTCATCACTTGTTGTAGTAAAAACCTGCATACTGGTGTTGACAATATTGATCTTTGCATTGGCAGCCGGTTGATCTTTATGGTCGAAAACCGTTCCCGAAATGCCGATGCTTAATTTGGTTGGCTTTTCCGATGCGGAATCCTTATACGATTTTACATCTTTCCAACTGAAATTTTGAAGCTGGTTAGCCATCAGATAATAATTAAAACGGGTAGCATTTTTTTCCGATTCAGGATTACCAAGCGGGATAGGCATGGCTGTACCGCAATTAAGTCTGGTAATTCCACACGATTCGGGAATATCGGTTTGGTCGTCGGTTATCGAAACAGCAATTTCTCCTTTCACCGGATTGCCTTTCTCATCAGTCAGTTTGATCTGAATTTTTCCATCCTGCTCCGTTCCCAATGATTCTGGTAGTTCAGTTGATACTTGAATCGATTTTCCTTTATTGATATTAACCAGTCTTTGTCCGCGTAATGTTCCTTTTTCATCGAACAACGAAAAAAGGGTAACTCCCTGTCGGAAAAGGCTGAGATTAACCGGAATACGTCCGGCAGTTCCAATTCGGAATTCGCTGGCCCAAACCACTTCACCGTGGTTCAATGCCAGCATGGAATAGGTTGTCTTTTCGCTGTTTGACGGCCTTTTTACGGTTACCCAAAGGGTATCAGCATTGTTTTGATTGGCACTTAGGGAAACAGCGTTTGAATCGGGTTTTGGAAGTAAAAATTCCTGACCTTTCCCAGGTTCACTGGTTACCACTAATTTCAGCTGGCTGTCATTCTGGGCAACCAGGCTGAAAATTCCCAATCCCGGAGCGATGGTTCCGGCTTTAGCCAACAGCTTGCCATTATGGTCAAGTACATCACCACTTACTGTTACTGGGTTGCCAAAAGCATCGGATGCACGGAACGCCACCATTTGAGCAGCAGCAGGAACCAAATTTCCGCCTTCCGGATAAAAGCCGATGGTCAGTTTATCGTCTGCCAGAGGAACATGATTGCTGAAATGATAATCCTGTTTATTCTCTGTGAAGTCTACGTCGAGCATCAATGGTGTTTGGAGTTGACTTTCAGGAATTGCAAAGGAAATGAAAGCACTACCGTTTTTTTCAGTTTTGGTTTTACCTGAAACAAAGGTGTTTTCGCCGGAATGGATGGTATATTTCACTCTAACGTTTGCGTCAGGTTTTTGACTCAGATCCGAAAGAAGGAGTTTTGCCATTGCCTTCTCTCCAGCCTTATACAGCGGCTTGTCGAAAACCATATCGTAATGCAGGTTGTTTTGTTCAGGTCTCTGAATAACAATCCGTTTGTAGAATATCTGATTCACTGGTCGGAAAGTCATTTCCGGAGTGTAAGCCACCAGGTAATAATTTCCATCTTTCACCATGGTGGGAAGCATAAAATCGCCATTTGTGATGCCATTTTGCAGTTTGAAGCGGTCACTCATGATATCTTCCCCCTGATCGCTGATTAACCGAACATCCAGTTCCAGACTTTTCAGCGAAGGCAGGTGTGTCAGCACATCGGTGACATAACCTTTGAACCACAGATCTTCACCGGGACGATAAAGAGATTTATCGGTTGAAACATACACTTCCTGATTGATAGTTTGTAACCGGTAATTTTTTAACTGATTGGAAAGTTGATCAATTAAATGAGCTTCTTCTGTTTCCTGTGCATGCAGCCATCCTGAAAACAGAAAAATCCCCGACAGTACAATGCGAATAGTTGCTTTCATAACGAAAATATTACTGTTGATTCTGATTTTCTGAAGAATTATCATTTTGTTTTAATGCATTACGAAGATCTTCATCCGGTTTGATCACGTTGAAATTCTCCCAAAACTGAGGATCGTAATCGCCAATGAAATCGGTAAATATATCGTTCGATCGGAAAATCCCCGTTGGACCGAACCTTGCCCTTCGCGGGAAGCGATATTGCTGGGTGACAACCATATCAGAGACACTTCGGAAAATAGATCGCTCGTGGTTTTGTTTGTTGCGCACCCTGAACTGCACGTCTGTACGTGCCATGTAGAAACTCCATTTTCCATTCAGTTCCCGGTAGGTGATTTTGTATTCGGCTCTGACCGGCTGAGTTTTAATATTATGCGGTTGCTTTTTGATAAATGATTCACCCAGAATTTTCAGGCTTTTGTTATCGAGTGAAAAATCGGCCAGAATAAGTGCGTACGTTTCGGCATCGATCAGGAAATAGCCGTTGAAACAAGGATATTCCACCCTTTCTTTTCGCGCAAAGCGGATGACCCATGCAACGCGGCCGTTGTACACAATAGGTTGTTCGAAACGGTAGCGGTAAATTTGTTCGTATTTCGGATCGAGAAAACTTTCAAGATTTTTCACGACATCGAGTTTGGTAATATAATAGGGCCCACCTTGTATTTTCAGTTTGATGTCTTTAAACGATTTATTAAACTCGCTTTTCCGGCCTTTCACAAAACGCACTTTGTCGCTTCCATAACCTTCGTATGGACTTTTTAGCATCTCCATCACAGCTTCCCACATGCCCACGTATTCGCCGTCCTGTTTTACCGTTTCGCGGTAGAATGTCGTCATTAGCTGTGGCGTTAGTGTGTAATTGTTGGTGATGTGCTCCCTGAATTGGGCAATAATTTCTTCTGGGCTCACCGGTTTTACCTTTACCTCGCGCAAGTGATAGGAAACCGGCTTGAGATCGATCTGATGAGTGTTTTTCAAACTATCGGGCGGAATGCGGTACTCCACATAGCCGAGGCAACCAATCAAAATATCATGTTCGAGCAATCGTTGCGGGATAACCAAATCAAATAGGCCGTCGGAGTTGGTAATAGTACCAATACTTTGTCCGTCAATGGTAACCGAAGCGTAAGGAACGGGTTCATGACTGTTGCGGTCGATCACCCTGGCCGAAACACGAAGTGGTGGCCGTTCGATATGTTTGATAATGATTTGATTGTCGATGACTTCGAGTTGATAGTCCTTGAGCGGGAGCAGCTTTCGCAGGATTTCGCCTAAGGGCTTTTTCTCTGCATGACACGAAAACCGGCCCGATGGCAGAATTTGCGGGTTGTAAGAAAAGTAGAGATCATTCTCGAGCACCAACTTATCGATAATATTTTCTATGGAAGTGCTATCGATCGAAATTGTGATGGGGCGTTGCAGTACGGAAAGGGCCTCCTGAGCATATACTCCGGGCATGAGAAGGCATAACAGCCACAAAAGAATTCCATACTTTTTAAACATAGGTCTAGAAAACTTTTCGCAGGCGAAATTCGGCTCTTTTCAACTGTCCGTTTCTTTTCACCAGCATTTTTATATTCCGGTTCTCCCGACTCATCAGGAGTTGGTTGATTTCGCTCAGTGTGATATTGTTAGCTGCTGTATGATTGATATATATAATTTCATCTTCCGGCATAAGTCCGGCTAAATCGCCGGGTGAGCCTTTCTGCACATTGATGATTTTATAATATGGCAGCCCGGGCATCGGGTTCACAACATCAATTCCGCTCATGTTATAATAGAACGGCTCGTGAATTTTGCGCCCCGGTTGCAGCAACATTCGATGGTTAGGATAATCGACTACCACAATGAACCTACGTAGAATTTCACCGCCAATGCTTCCGTTTCGCTCTTTTCCGGTGATGCCTCCAATATGGCTGGTATCTGGAAATGACACGATGGGTTCTTCAAAAGTAACCCTACCTACCTCTATCGCTTGTATCCGTGCTTTCTTTCCGTAAAGATCGCCAGCCAGTCCACGTCCGAGAAATGTCCCTATACTGTTATCCGGAGGCTTAAGCCGGGAATCGGAAGAGGAAGACAGCCAGGCTGCATCACTTGCTCCCAGGTCAACCATCAACTTTACGGGAACCTCTAGACCGTTGTTGATAACTACTCTTGCATCTATCAACGGTTTACCACCTGTAATGTCCAGGTCGATAACCTCAGATTTTCGCAAAGCCCGTTTCATGTTGAATTGCTCCGGTTGATAAAGGTAAATTATCTTGCGTGTATAATCGATTTTTACCACATAATCTTTGAGCAGGTTAAATCCTATTAAACCGTGAACCGGAACCCCAATCAAAGGAGATATCCTGAAATCCGGATTGTCTAGTATGTGAATGGTCTGGTTATAACCGGTAATGCCCGGGAATTCGATTTTATTGTTGAATGAAGAATAGGCATTTACCTGTTTTAATTCTCCAAGACCTGTTAGTTTCAAAGGTTGCAGGAATTTCAGATTCAGTTTACTGGTATCGGGAAACTCTGTAATGGTTGGCACTTTCACACCGGTATCGAGAATGAAATTGAGATTACGTGAGTTGTTTATCCGGACGGGGATAATAATCAGGTTGCTGGCGTCAATGAATGGTATGGCTACCGATTTATTTTGGGGATTGTTGAATACAAACGGTGGATGGACCTGTTTCCCGGCTGAAGGTTCCGTTAGCCGGTAGTTATTCAGGTCATTATCGAAAAAGTCATGGACAATAAGATGTCCGTTCGATACCATGAAGTCAAGCTGGTAGCGATTCAGTAATTCTTTCAATACTTTACCTGCCGCCTCATTCTCGCACCGAAAACTGACCAGCATATTTGCATCCACATTGGCATTAAAGGTTAATTGCAACCCGAGGATATCATTTACCTGATGAATAATGTCAATGAGCGGTTTCTCCTTTATTTTAAGAGAAATGTTTTGCTGCAGGATCGATTCCTGTGCGATTGTATGCTGACAAGGAAGTATCGAAAGGGAAATTACCATCAGGCTAATGGCTACAATGATAAATTTTCCCTTCAGCCTTTTCATGGCTGGTCTCCTTTCCTGTGATTATTTTTTTCTGGCAAACACAATGCCACTGTCGGTTTTCGAAACTTTTAGGTTCATGGTGCGTCCAATCACATCGACAATAAAATCGAGATTCTGTTTTTCGAAGTCTGCAGTATATTGCAGCGTATCGATACTGGCATCGGCACCCTCTACTTTTATATGATAGGTATTTTCAAGAACACTGAATACCTCCGAAAGCGGGGTACTTTTAAATTTAATCTCTTTATTGACCCATGAAAGGTAATTGGGAGCAACTGCCGTTTCATGCGAAGTAGAACCGTCGTTTAGGTTCACCCAGCCACGTTGACCTGCAGGTAGTATTTCCTCGACTTGCTTTCCTGCTGTTTTGCGTGTCGAAACCAGACGAACGGTGCCGGTCCGCACATTTACTTCCACTTTTTCCTTGCCTGGATAAGCCGAAACATTAAAGGACGTTCCGAGTACTTCAATTTTGGCTCCCTCTGTCTCAATGATAAAAGGATGAAGTGCATCGTGATTAACATTGAAAAATGCTTCACCAACCAGCTTAACTGTTCTAAACTGACCGTTAAATGTTTCGGGATATTCGATGCGGGAATTAGCATTCAGGCTAACAATGGTTCCGTCGGGCAGTGTAACCTGCTTAATTCCGATAGGATGCATCACGGTTTGTTGAACAACCCATTGCGGAGTTTGGGTTTGTTCCGGGCGCATCAACCAATATCCGGTAACGCCAAGAGCGACAAGCACAATAATTCCGGCAGCGTATTGCATTACACGGCGGAACAAGTGGTGTGTTTGGTGTTGTATGGGTTGAGAAACTTCATTCAGTTTCTGATTCAGCTGGGTCCATGCTTTTTCCGGATTAGCAGCCGAATGACTGTAAACAGTGCCACTTAGCTCCCAGGCTTCCCGCATCTCTCTCATCTCGGAGGTTTCCTCTCCCGAAAACGTCTCCGTGTCTTTCTCGCCGTTCAGGAAAGCAGCCCATTCTTCCGGCGTTAGTTTCGATATGTTCTTCTGGCTTTTCATAATCTGTAGAGAAGACAGTTATTGTGCATTTTACCCTTAACGGAAACTAGTTGGTATAGCGGTTTTTCTTCCTGTCGTTTCATTCCTGTGCTCAGGAAAAAAAGCACCAGATGCCGGTAATCTTTCAATGCCGTTCGCAACTGTTTTAATGCCAGCGTCATCTGTGTTTCTACTGTTTTTATTGAGATATTTAATTGTTCGGCAATTTCACGGTACTTGAGGCCCTCTTCCCGCGCTAAGCGAAAAATCTCCTGGCGTTTTTCCGGCAACGACGCAATTGCTGCATCGATTTTTTCTTTGAGGCCTACTTCCACATAAAAGTCGCTGTAATCGAACCGGTCCGATTCCCTTTCCGTCACAAGATGGGCATAGCCAGTCATGATTTTTTGGTGCTCGAGATAGTTGAGGCTCAGATTACGCACAGCCCTGAACAAATAACTGCGAAGGGAAGAGGTAATCATAAGTTCTTTTCGTTTTTGCCAGAATTTGAGAAACACATCCTGGACAACGCTCTCTGCTGGTTCCATTTCACCCAGAAAACGGAAAGCATAAGCGACCATGGGGCGGTAACACTCATGAAAAAGCAACTCGAAAGCGTGTTTATCGCCTTCGCGGATAGCCTGAAGCCGTTTATTTTCCTCGTTTAGTATCATCTGAGATTTTTGCATCGCCTCATCAATATAGAATGATGACAGTTCTCCATCAAAACACCCTTATGTTAATAGGCAAAATTTTTAATTGATGGTTTAATTTAATGAAAAAGAGGAACACCAAATGATATTGCATGAAATTATTGAGGGGAGCAAGCGACTTATTCGTTAATGGCGGAACTCTCACTCAAATTTCTATCTTTGAAGCTTTTCGTAAGATTAACCGAACTACTAATTTGTCTAACAACATGATGGAGAGAGAAACAACCTGGAGGTTTTCACGTGCTTTTTGGGTGGCGAACACCGTTGAGCTATTTGAGCGGGCGGCCTATTACGGAGTTTTCATTGTCATTACCCTTTATCTTTCGCGGATATTAGGTTTTTCAGATATTCAGGCGGGTTTTATCTCTGGAACTTTTTCTGCGTTGCTTTATTTATTGCCCACATTTAGCGGGGCACTGGCCGATAAAATTGGATTCAGAAGTGGCTTATTGCTTGCTTTTGCGCTGCTTTCCATCGGATATTTAGGTTTGGGATTATTGCCAACCATGTTGCAATCGGCCGGACTGGTCCACTACTCGCATGTGACGGAATTTAGTGGCTTACGTGAAAGTTCAGCCAAATGGGGAATTCTTCCGGTAATGGCCTTGATTATTATTGGCGGTTCGTTCATCAAGTCAGTGATCTCCGGAACGGTTTCCAAAGAAACGACCGAACAAAACCGGGCCCGTGGATTTTCCATCTTTTACGCCATGGTGAATATTGGCGCCTTTTCAGGGAAAACCATTGTGAAGCCTTTACGGGAAGCGATGGGTAATGAAGGTTTGATTACCCTCAATTACTTTTCGGCAGGAGCAACCTTGCTTGGTTTCATTGTGGTATTCTTCCTTTTCAAAACATCACATCACGAAGGACAAGGCAAATCATTAAAGGAAATCTTTTATGCGTTGATTAGAGTTGTTACGAACGTAAGACTGATTGTTTTGATCCTCATCATCTCCGGCTTTTGGATGGTTCAGCACCAGTTGTATGCTACCATGCCCAAATACGTGTTGCGCATGGCCGGCGAAGGCGCTTCTCCTTCATGGTACGCCAATGTCAATCCACTGGTTGTGGTTTTGACGGTTGGCTTAATTACACAGTTGATGCGTAGGAAGATGGCGATTACCTCCATGACGGTCGGCATGTTCATCATGCCGATTTCTGCACTGGCTATGGCTTCCGGAAATATGATAGCGAAAGAACCAATTCTGGGCATGCATCCGGTAGCGTTCATGATGGTCGTTGGAATTATTTTTCAGGGAATTGCCGAGTCGTTTATTTCTCCCCGGTTTCTCGAATATTTTTCGTTACAGGCACCAAGAGGCGAGGAGGGACTTTACCTTGGATTCAGTCACCTTCATTCGTTCATCTCATCGCTGGTTGGTTTCGGCTTGTCAGGATATTTGCTGGGAAAATATTGTCCTGATCCATTGACTCTAACAGAGGCGGAAAAGCTTCACGCATATGATCATGCACACTATATCTGGTTTGTTTTTGTAGGTATTGCGGTGGTATCGGCGATATCACTGGTAATTTATGGAAAAGTAACTGCCGCGATTGATGCACGCCGAATAAAGGAAATATGAGTTTTTTCCGTAAAAAATATTTTCCGGAAGTGAAATTTTGATCTATATTTGTGCCGCGCCGGAAAAACCGGTTGTCTACTCGCCCGGGTGGCGGAATTGGTAGACGCGCTGGACTCAAAATCCAGTGATAGCAATATCGTGCGGGTTCGATTCCCGCCCCGGGTACTTTAAAACCCCTCAAAGCATTGTTTTTGAGGGGTTTTCTTTTTTAGGAGGAACGAATAGGGAACGTTCTGTGTTTTCCGAAGCAAGAAAATGCCCTGAATGGCGGCCAGGTCAGGAGTTCAATAGCAAACTAACGAGTGAAAAAAACAGAAAACGTTTATACCTTTGTTGTAAAGCCTATGAAAAAACAAGACCAAATGTCAAAAAAATGAGCTTAAACAAACCATTCCATAGAAATTATAGACCAGTAAAAGAACAAGAGAATTCCGGATACAGTGATTGGGCATACATAATTGACCCTGAATATTCCATAAATCCTGAACATTATACAAGAGCTTTCCTTATTATTCAAGGTGACATATTAAAAACCTTTGAATATATTGAGCCTTCAGACATCAATAACACCTCTTATTCTTACCGAATACACGAATTATTAATGAGAATCTGCATTGAGATTGAAGCCAATTTTAAGGCTATATTTAGAGAAAACATTTATACGCCAACTTTCAAATGTGGAAAAAGAGCCGGTCAGCCCAAAACGGACAAAGATTGGAATATTAATGATTTTAAACTTATTAATAAAACTCATCATTTGGATGACTATTCAATAAAGTTACCTTTTTGGAAGGGAAGTCAAAATATTCGTAAACCATTTTCAAACTGGAAAACCAATGGAAGTTTGGAATGGTACCAAGCATATAATCAATCTAAACACGATAGACTAAATAATTTTGAAAAAGCTAATTTTAAAAACCTGATTGACGCTTACTGTGGACTCTGTGTGCTTTTGACTTCTCAATTTCGTGACGTAGATCTTCAGCCTGGACCTGATAATTTGCAATCTACTGGTTATTCTTATTTTGACGGAGATTTTGGAATTGGCAACTATTTAATGGTAGATTTCCCAAACGATTGGGAAGAAGATGAAAAATATGATTTTGATTGGACAAAACTAAAGAAAGAAAACGTTCGATTTGAAAAATTTGATTATAACCAATTTAATAATAAATAAGCTCTACAATACACGGTATAGTGCATGGGGTTTTTATAAAATGCAAAATCACATTCGATATACCGTCGTTTTCGGCTTGACTATTTCCACTTCGCGTGACAGTCAACCGCATGACACCATACCGCGGGAACGTTAAAACGACCCTTGATTAATCAATCAACGAGCCTTTCACCTAGTTCATTGTAATTCAAAATTTCTATTTCAAGCCCGTTTTTATATGTAATTTTAGATTTAATCCCACCGCTTTCGTAATATTTGATTTCGATATAATTTCCTGAATAAGCACCGTTGAACATTAGTTTTCGCATGTACTCGACTAGAAGATTTGTCAATAGAAATGAAAAAGCAAGACCAAGAATCATCCCAATAGTAAACACTATTTTGTTTACATTAAGTAAATAATAAAAAATAGGTTTATTAAAAAACAGAATTAAAAAAACCATACAGCTCAATAGATATGAAAAGAAAATAGAATCACCGATATCCGTAGCTTGATAGACACTAATCTCTTTTAGCGCTCCATTTTCATAATACTTTCTATACGAACCAATTTTTTTCCCGGATAAATATTTTCCTTCTTCAACAAGGATTTTTTGTTGATTATAAATTTTGTACCGCCCTACTTTCACACCGTCCCGCTCTTTCCCTTCCTCAACATAATTCTTACGTGAAGCATGAAGATTGAATGACGGAGTGCCATAAAATATATTTTGCTCATAAGCCCTTTTCCAAAATAATATGCGATAAAATATGAAAGCGACCAGGAATCCAAAAGCAATCATAAAATAATATATTGCGAGTCCATTATAATAGCTTTTTAAAAATCCCTCACAGGTACCTTTGAAGAAAGCAGTACTTAAAATGAATACTAATACTAGTACCCAGTATTTTATCTTGTTAACTAAATTCTTCATTTTATTAGTTTAATAAATCACTAATTTTTGAAAGCACGTCTTTTCAATTTAACTTTCTAAATCGAGTTTTATTATGTTGTCGATTAATTCATTGATGATTATCAACTTCCTTGTTCCGAATACCTGAAAGCTTTTTGATGCATGAAACCCCTTGTCGGGTTAAGGTTTGGTGAAGTTCGTTTTATTTTTTGAGACTCCGATCCGGCTCAAATCCAAAAGCTCCAGAAAATGGCTTTTTACTAGTCGCTGTTCTTCTCTGCTACTCGAATTTCTACATCCTGGGAGGTAGAAAATACTTGTATGTACGCCGCAGGCTGTAGTGGGGGGACAATTAACAATATGCTAGTCAAGACAAAGAAGCAGCCTACTCAGTTTCTTTGGCGTCCGGTTCTTTTTCTTTCGTTGCAGCCGGTTTGACTTCAACCGAAGCAGACTTTTTGTTTACAGCCTCCGTTAATGACGAAAGCTGTTTTTTGATGCTGCGGGAGTACCCCAGCGAAACGATAAAAAACAATGCCAGTACGGCACCTGATGCAATTAATATCTTATCTTGTTTATTCATTTTTAGGGTTTTTGGGGTGCCGGTTTTAGGACTGCCAGAAATACGCAATTCCCAGGAGAGCCAATGCCAGGTAAATGTAACTTGACAAATCCGTAGAAGAGGTTCCGGTGGCCGCTCCATCGAGCTGGGCCGACTGGTAATCACGCTGGGCGTTCATGTAGTCGAGGTTCGAAACTGAATCAATAGACGCCACAATATCATCATAGAATTGTTTTGCCTTTTGGTAATTCGCCCAAGCGGTGTCCATTTCTGGTTTGCGATGAGTGCGAGCGTATCGACTATGTCCCTTTGCAATACTTTGATCGTAGGCCTTCTTTCTTTCTTCCCACTCTGCCTGCGCGTCAAGCATGGCTTGCTTTGCATAGGCTAAATCATCCCCGGTGTAGTTGTGGAACATCTTCCGGATGGGGAAGAGGGCATTATTTGCCAGGTTAAAGAGTTCCATAGGTAGAGTTCTCGTCATAATTGAATTGGACTTTGTAAGTGGAATATCCGAACCAGACGGCAGCAACCGCGAGGATGAAAAGAAAAATAATCCATCCGAAACTACTTTTGCCTTCAACGTGTCGGAAAGGGTCAAATGCCTGGTTAATTGCCATAACTAAACCTCTATTGAGTTAATAATTGCGGTGTAAGCATCTTTCGGCTCGTTGATTTCAATCTGAACCTTTTTTCCTGCCGGGTTCCTGAAATTCAGTTTTTCACCCTTGTGCTTAACAAAGACTTTCAGCAGAATATCATTCTCGTAGTGTTTGAGAAGGTTTTTCAGCTTTTCGTTTTCTTCCAGCAATTCAGATTTTTCCTCACTCACGGCTGACAGCTGGGTTTCAGCGTCGGCAGCCTTTTGGGAGAACGTGACATCCGGGTTCAGGTAATCATTGAGTAAAATGTGCAAAAACTCACCTTTCGAATTAGCCCCAGACTGTTGGTAGGTATCCTCAAACAAATCGGCCAGCGGCTTTTTGCTTTGGATCTGAATATTTTTAAATCCTACTCGGTCAGACATAATTTTAAGTTGTTAATGAAACTTAGGTATTAGGGTTAAATGCTATTAATATACATCGGGAATACAACGCCTATTTAACGTCTATCTACTGTTTACAGGCGTTGTATACACCGGATATATATCAATCATACATCAAAAACTATTGATAAATATACAGGTCATGCCAGGGGCATGTTATCGCTTATGTCCGGTTTCGTCCGCAAAACGTTGTATTTGTCCGCTTACTAATCATTGTCAGGTACGGTTCCAAACCCATTTAGAATAAAATCGACCTGTTTTGGAAGGAGTAATTTTTGATTTTTGCGGTAGCCAACAGTTTTCATCTGGTCGTAGTGAAGAACATTAAGCCAACGGCGGAGAGTTCTTTCGCTTACACCAAGTTTCTCCGCCAATTCGGCTTTTGACACTGTCTTAAAATTTGACATGCAGGTTAGTCGGTGGGCTTTAATTGGCTGATTTCTCGATATATCCATGATAGGTGAATCAAATTTTTGTCAACCCAGGAGAATTCGCCTTCCATGTCTCCATCTTTTAGTCTAAGTAAGTGCATCGTTACATCTGAAATAGCAGCCAGGTATGTTTCTACGTTCCCGTTTGAGTAATCAGATTGAACCATAGTCGTTAAAAATTCAGCTACTTCCGGTGTTACTTTTACTGTTATCAGTTCGCGATTGTTTACATTGTTATTTTCCATGATTGTCTACATTTAAGAATTCGTTAAAGTCTTTATTATTAGGGTATATGATAGTTGTGTGATTCGTTACATTTGGATTCATTTCCTTAACTCTTTCGGCGGCTTTTGCTCCGGCTTCATCGTTGTCCAGATATAGATTGATTTTCCGGGCCGTTTTTAACTTCGGTTCAATGTATGCGAGGTTTGACAGGCTATTCAGAATGATGGTCTTATTTGTCGGTTTTCGGGTCTTAAAATGAACCATGGCTGAAAGAAAGTCCATGAATCCCTCAAACACATTCAAAGAGGTATCGTTGCCCGGGATTGTGGTTACATGTTTAGGGCTGGCGCAACCTTTAAAGAATTTACTCCGGAGTTCGTAGCCTCCTTTGTCGTTTTTGAATGCCAGGGCAAAGTAATTTTTCTTTCCAACCCGGTAATAAGCCTCAGAAACATACATCGCTGCGATTTCAGCCGGTATTCCGCGAGATTCGACATATTGAACCAGTGCTTTATTTTGAAGTGATTGTACACGCTTAATCTCAATGCCTGGGGAACTTTGCTTTTCGGAAAAAGAAAATGAAGGTTTTGCTAGCCCCGGACGTTGAAGAATCAATAATGCGCCCGTTACATCGGTGGAGTTCATTTGCATCACCAGGTCAATCACTCCACCTCCGGAACCGGTCCCCGTGTCATACCATGAGTTTTTTTTGATGTTTACTTTAAAGCTGGGGTTCTTTTCGTCTCTGAGTGGTGAGCGATACCAGACATTATCACCATAAACCCGGGAAGGGTCAATTCCCTGGCGGCTCAAATAGTCAACTATCCTTATTTCTTTGGCTTGTTCGCAGTTCATTTTTTCTTTTTCTGATTAGCAGTTTTTCTGTACAGGCTGATATATATCTTAAAACGTGTAAACCCTGTAAACTCTGTAATCTGACGCCTTTTAAAAATCAGATATAGAGGTAGATATGACAAAATTGTAATTGTAAACCACTTTTAGCGTATAATTAGATTTAATAGGCATAAAATCAGGCAAATAGTAGGATTTCTGAATGGTTTACATGGTTTACATATATCGAATTCTTTAATTTTTTGTATTGTAAACTCTGTAAACCAATTGTAATCATGTAAGGATAAGTAAGAGAGAATATTAATGTTTTAGGTTTACAGGGTTAACAAGGTTTACAGTTTTATTGAAACGTCATTGATAAAAAATTCACTTCCTTCTTTTTCAGTTCGGAATTGATAGCATGAACCAAATATTTTATCCGTGTATGTGTTACCTCTACCTTTTTGATTGCTTGGAATAAACGGCTTGTATGATTTTCTGGTAAGTAGCATCTTAAGCGTGTTCTTGTCCTGAACAACCTGGTTATTGTTTTTGCAATACTTGACGTATTCCGGATAAATCAACTTATAGTGAATTTGTAAAATGGTTTCTCCGGATTCCTCCATCTTAAATCTGAAATGACATTTCTTTGCATCATTATCAGACATTTGTGGGGTAAACGCTACGAGCCGTCCGTCTCTTGAGTTGTAAGCAAATGCATCCCAGAAGATTGTCAGTTCATCTGTTTGTTTTAGCAATTCGTTTTGTTCGTTTGCGTTATCGATTACAATTGCTTTTACTTCTTCGTAGGAGAAAGGCAGAGGTAGTTGTTCTTCTAATATCTTTGCCGGAGCCAGCATTAAAGCCACGTGTTTCAACGTCCGTTCAGAAAAGTCGGATTTTACTGATTTTCTGACCTCTTGAACGTTTTGAGTAAATGTGTTCTTGAAATGCTTCTTAAAATATTCTCGATGTTGGAGAATATCTGTTAAAACAACTCCAAATCCCAGATTTTGAATTTCCTGAAGTTCGTTGTAGGCTTTTCTTTGTTTTTCAGAAAAGCTATTATTCTCAAAGTTTACCAGAACCATCCGGGATAGAATGGCCGTGTTCTGGTTTGGGAGATGGTTTCCGTCAAATATCAATGCGGATTTCACGGCTGCGACACGTGTTTTATTGTCATTGCTCTTGATTCCGGTAGCACGTCCGGAACCATCATAGGCCGTTAAAATCAAATCTTTGTTTGCTTCATCGGATTCGGGAGTGTATTCTTTTAGGTATGAGATTGTGTTATTCCTGCTGGCAATCGTCCTGGAAAGAGCAACCGGTGTCGCATTATTTAGAGGGATTCCCTTGTAATCTTGGCCGAACACACGAAGGAGGAACTCAACCATGGTTGTTTTACCGGTTCCATAAGCGCCAAACAGAAAAAGAAATGGAAAGAAACCTACCTGGTCAAACACGATATCCCAGAAAACCGAAAGAATTAGGAATAAAATGCCAATACTTCCGTTTGCTTCAAAGGCATCATAGTAAAGTTTGGCCCACTTTGTAAAATCGATATCGCTCTCCATGTATAAAAATTTTCGATCTCCTTCATAATCCTGGTTATTTATCTGGGCCATTCCGAAAGCCGGTAAATAGTATTTTTTCCCTTCATCCGGGTCGTTGATTATACCAACTTCGTCAACTTTTAAAATCATGTTTGTAGCTGTGAAAATGGCATTTGATAGAGCGTAAATGCTGTGCTCTGGATTCCATCCCAATGTTTCAATGATATGGGATTGTGTTTCATGGTCCATCCAGTGAGCAAAAATCTGTTTTAGCTCATAGTTTCCTCCGAAGAAAGTGCATTGATGACTTTTCAAAATGGTCTCAAATGCTTCCAGCTTCATTTCACTACTTTGAACCTCAATCAAATAGATTTGTCCGGTATTCCTTTGAATCTTAACTATTCGCCTACTGTTATTCGTTCCGTTCACCAGGTGAAATAAACTCGCTCCTACAAAGTTTGATAATCTCTTCTCAATCCTTTGTTTCCCCTTGAATTCAATGGTATGATACTGACCATCCTCAATGAAAAAGCCCAGGATTTTCAATTCTGAATCTTTGTCGGAGCTGTCCGGAATTTTCTTTTTCAGTTCGTCCATTAAAAATTGCTTTTGAGAGCTTCAATCAATTCAGATTTGAGGAAGAAGATTTTGCGTCCGGTTCCGTGTTTGGTGAAAATTCCATCTTTTATTCTTTTATTAAATGATGGAATTGACATGCCGGTGAATTTTGCCGCCTGGGTCAAATTCATTTTATCTTTTTCAAATTCCGAACCGGGCTTGTTCTTGTTGTTGTCCATCATTGCTTCTCTTATCGTTTTATGAAGCAACTCTCTCGTTGTTACGATGATTATTTTTTCATCTTCCATAGTAGTAGGGTGAAATAAATTACATGTTAGTATTATTAACACGACAAATATATACTAAAATGAAATATAAAGTATCGCAAAACGAAATAAAGTTAAATAATTAGAAATTATTTCGGTTTAAAGTCTTAAAATAGACTACTTTTGAGTTAAAATTTTAGTTATGATTTCGTATTCAGAAATTTTAGATACAATAAAGACAGCCAGAAAAGAGAAGGGATATAGCCAGGAGGAATTTGCTGAAAAACTTGGCATTAACAAGGTTGCATATAACAGAATTGAGACCGGTAAAACAAAATTATCCTTGGAGCGGTATTTGCAAATATTGAGTTTGCTTGAAGATATTCTTGGTGTTGGTTCTAATTTACCTGGTATTACCGACGGCCAGATCGAAGAAATGAAGTCTTTGAAGACTGAGTATGAAGTAGCATTAAAGGATTTGGTTGATTTAAAAAATCAGCTTCATGATAAGGAACAATTGATGCAATATTTCAAACGTGATATTATGGAGTTAAAAAGTCTTCTTTTGGGCTACATGGAAGATTATCAATCAACTGAAAAACAATTTCTTGAAGAAAGATTTTCCAAAAGTGACCAGAAAGAAGAGTTTGAGAGAGAGATGAAAAAAAGCATGGAGACAGAAGCTAAGGCATTAGCATCTTTTGTGAAGAGCGGATTTTTTACTAGGGAAGAGGTTGAGAATGAGTTCAACAGACAAAAACATGAGGGGCTCATGAAACTATTTAGTAAATATTTGGCGAACAATTAATTGAACAGACCCCGTTTTAGCTTATTTTCAATGGTTTCTCTGCTAACATTCTTTCCCTCTTTTACTTCTTTCATTACATTTCCTAAAGCGGTGTCTTCTATCTTTTCTTTTTCGGTAAGCAGTCGGTCAACATAGTCTTTAAATGTGTTGTTCATATCCTCCTTCTTTTTCTCTGGCTCATACTTCCTATATTTCATAAAGGTTCGATACTCTGATTGCCCAACAATATCCATTATCAGGCTTTCTGGCATATTGTATTTATGGGCCAGATTTATAAATGTCTTCCGGGCCGTATGGACAACTACAAAATTGTACTTGGGTTTGGTAACGTCTTTTCGTTTGTTGCCTGGGCGCGTTGTGATTGTAAACGGTTGATTAATTCCGGCCTCTTTGCAGCACACTTTTATGTACTTGTTCAAATTGACGTCAGTGTATTGGGGTAGGGTTCTAAATGAGTCATCGTATTTGTCAATGATTTCTTGGGCCATTGGTAGAACAGGAACTTCAATTATCCTTGAAGTTTTGATGGCGGCTTTTCTTATTAATCCATTGTTTATATGGTCACTGTTTAAATCCATTAGGTCACTGTATCTTAGTCCGGTATAGCAACCAAAAACAAATACATCCCGGACTCGCTCCAGTGTTTTATTGTCGAATTTATGAAGATACAGCCGATCCAATTCTTCTTCTGTCAGATAAATAATATCAATGTCATGCTCCGGCGCTTTGAATTTCAAATGGTCATTCCCATCGTAGTATTCTCTTTCCGTAGCCCAATTCAGAAAAGAAATAAGCACGTTTCTGTATTTTGCTAAAGTATTTGGTACAAGCACTTTTTTATACTTTACTTTTGATTCAGGTTCAAGGAAGTTGCTTCTTAATTCATAGCTGTATTTTACAAAGTGGTCCCAAAATTTTAAATTGATGCTTTCGAAAGTGATATTTATGCCGGTGTTTTCCTGGAATTCAAAAACATAATTTTTTGCTGTAATGTAATTTCTTATTGTATTTTTTCCCCACACTGGCCTTCCGGATTCAATATATTCCTCAAACGCCTCGTTAAAGCTAATTTTCGATAGTCTTTTGCCTGGGGATTTTCCGGCAAAAAAATCTTCAACCATTTCAATGGTAATATTGATATTATTTGATGTGCAATAGCTAAAAAACTCGTCTGCATTCCTCTTTAATTGAGAAATTGTTTGATTTACAATTCTATTGTGCTCTTTTACTTTTTCGGCCCCGGTTTTTACCATTCGCTTTGAATCGCTCCAGTCCTCTTTTTTTACTTTACCAACAGTTTTAAATCTGGACTTATTACCAACAGATATTTTTGCTCGAACGGGTACAAAACCTTTCTTGTCTTTTTTGCTGGGGTTAAGATGAAACTGTATATTGGGCATGATAGATGAGTTTAAGATTATGCCAAATATAGAAAAGGGGAACGAAAAGGGGAACGTTTTGTGGAAAAAACGAGATAAAACGGCAAAAAATAAAATCAACAAAAACACATAAGTAGCTTTGAGTTAGGTGTTTTTATAAACACTGATAAAATAGGAAAAATATAAGACTACCCCCGCCCCGGGTACAGAAGCCTTCTTCCGAAAGGGAGAAGGCTTTTTTTATGTCCGGACTTTCGTCTTAGTTTCCGAATAATTTTTCTTCCCGGAAGGGAATGTGATGGTAACGAAGGAATTCGATGTACTCTTCCCGGAAGGATTTACGCAGGTGATGTTGCTGGTGATTTTGGATGAACCGCATGGTACTTTCCAGCTGCGAGCGGCTGATGGAGTAAGCCGCAAATCCTTTTTGCCAGGTAAATCCCTTGCAACTGTCGAAATGCTGACGCAACCAGGTTTGCGAAGCCTCTTTCAGCGGAAGCACTGCCGACTCGATGGCTAGACGTGCAGGAATGGCGAGCAGCATATGTACATGATTTTCTGTTCCGCCAAGTGTAATCAAACGGGTTCCCCGCGATTTGGCAATTGCCGAAAGATAAGCGGTAAGCTGTGTACGCATATCGGGTTCCAGCTGATTCCGCTGGCCGAGCGTTCCAAAAACCACATGCATCAGACAACTGATAAAGGTATTTTCCACGAATGTGCGATTTAGTTCATCTTCAAGATAGTAAATAATCTTCTTTCGTGAGATATCAACGATTACGTTAAATCAATTTCCTACATAAGAAAGTATTGATATTGTTGTTTTGACTGTAAGATTGATTTTTCTATCTTGTGGCGTCCAAATCATTGCATACTAACTAACTATGAAACTTACCAAAGCATTGGCGGTACTGGCTTTTCTGCTGGTTATCGCATCCGGAGGCGTATGGGCATCGGGAAATGACCACTCATCAGATCAGACCTTTTCGTTTTCACGGAAGGATTCAATCGTTACCATTAATACCATCAATAAAGATTATGTTCTGCTTGTAAAAAAGCGGACAGGACCTATTAAGCTTGATGGGATTTTGGACGAGGAAGACTGGAAACGGGCGCAAAAGGCCAATAATTTTTATATGGTTCTGCCTTATGATACCGGTCATTCAGCGGCAAAATCGGAAGTAATGATGACTTACGGAGACAAGGCTTTTTACCTGGCTTTTGTTTTTCACGACACCTTGCCGGGAAAAAGGCCGGTGGAGTCATTGCGGCGTGATTTTGTCTTTGGAAACAATGATAATTTCCTGTTGTTCTTCGATACTTATAATGATCAGACCACCGGATACTCATTTGGCGTGAATGCCGCGGGGGCCAAATGGGATGGAACCATGAGTGACGGGCACATTGTGAATTTGATTTGGGATTGCAAATGGCAGTCGAAAACCAAAAACTACAAAGACCGTTGGGTGACCGAAATGAGGATTCCATTTAAGTCGATCCGGTATCCGGGTGGCACCGATCACTGGAATGTACAGTTTTCGAGATTAGATCTGAAAAGGAATGAGAAATCGGCCTGGGCGCCTGTTCCACAGCAATTTCCAACTGCTTCACTCGCGTATGCCGGTGTGCTGCAATGGGAAACGCCTCCCCCAAAATCAGGA